>ENA-OQAB01000628-OQAB01000628.1-human-gut-metagenome-genome-assembly--contig:-NODE-628-length-18491-cov-3.845731_pt1 | contig 18491 bp, 20 predicted proteins | sample MGYA00242490_ERZ504517 | MGnify/ENA primary metagenome ERZ504517 (study PRJEB26092, sample SAMD00036298) | human gut metagenome | host: Homo sapiens | study: EMG produced TPA metagenomics assembly of...
GGATTGCCCCATTGTTCTTTATAAGTCAGAACATCCAATTCCTTTTCCGCTCGCTGCATAATCCGCTCAAAAAAGAAACGATCGTCTCCATCTTCAAAAATGGCTGGTCGCAGACAAAAAAGCTGACTGCATCGCCTTTTCTGATTTTGCCTAAAATGCTTTGGATTCCGAGTCGGATTGACCAGGAAACGCCTTCCTCTGGTACATCATTTCTAACAACCGTCCATCGTGCCTTTTTCATGCTTTCAAAAATTTCCTCATACTGCGTCACAAGCACTTTTTCTCCGATTGGAAGACTCTCTGCAATCTTTTCAATCTTCTCGGTCAGATGGCTGTACATCGGCTTTCCTTCAACCAGACTTAACAGCTTGTTACTTCCAAAGCGGCGGCTGTTTCCAGCCGCCAGTAAAATCACATGAATCTTCACTATTTTTTCATACCCCAGTATACTTTCTCCGCAGTGATTGGAAGTTCCTTCACACGAACCCCAGATGCATTGTATACTGCCTGTGCAATTGCCGGAGATGGGGTGTTGATCACAACTTCTCCGATGGATTTTGCACCAAACGGACCGGTTGGCTCATAGCTGCTCTCAAACTCTACACGGATCGTACCTACATCCTGTCGGCTCGGAATCTTATACTGCATAAAAGAATTGCTGAAATTCTTTCCACTCTCACTGTATACAACATCTTCATAGAGAGCCATTCCGATTCCCTGCGCGATTCCGCCCTCTGTCTGTACCCTTGCAAGAGACGGATTGACAACGGTACCACAGTCTACCACTGCAACGTAATCTACCAGCTCAATTTCTCCCGTCTCCTGATCCACATCCACTTCTGCCATGCCGACCATAAACGGCGGCGGAGATACTGGAGAAGAATAGGATTCAGAAGCAAACAGTGCATCCTCATTGTTACACATAATGCGGTTTCCAATCTCCATCAGAGAAATTTCTCTTCCATCCTTTAAGCAGAATACCTTCTTTCCGTCAAAATCGACTTCTTCCCGGCTGCATTCCAGATACTGAGCTCCTTTTGCTAGGATTTTTTCTTTTAAAGTCTCACACGTCTTCATCACAGCGATTCCGGTAAGATATGTCGTACTGGATGCATAAGATCCGGAATCATACGGGGATACATCGGTATCTACTCCCGATACGATAATATTTTCCATTTCACAATCCAAGCAGTCTGCCGCCATCTGTGCAAGGATTGTGTCACATCCTGTTCCCATATCGGAAGCGCCGATCATCAAGCTGTAGAACCCATCATCGTTGACTTTGATTGCCACAGAAGCATTGTCCACGTTGGAGATTGAGGATCCCTGCATCGCCATCGCAACACCGACTCCGCGGACTTTCCCATTGCCGAGATCTCTTGCCGGGAATTTTTCATCCCAGTGCATCATTTCTTTTGCTTTTTCCAGGCAACGATCAAGCGCACAGCTATTTGCTGTTTCTCCATAGTACGCAGGCATCACCTGACCTTCTGTCACGATATTTTTCTCGCGGAGGGCAACCGGATCGATCCCCATCTTCTCTGCAAGTTCATTGACTGCCGACTCTACTGCAAACAATCCTTGTGTGGCACCATATCCACGATATGCCCCGGCAGACATCACATTTGTGTAAACAACTCGTAAGCAAACCGGAATGCTTCTGTCTTTCCATAAAGTGGAATGGATTTATGTCCTGACAGCCCTACGGTTGTCGGTCCATGCTCACCGAATGCTCCTGTGTTGGAAAGTGTATAGACATCAATTCCTTTGATGATACCATCTTTGTCTGCTCCGACACGAACCTTCACTTCCATTTCATGACGCGGCGTAGAGGCAATCTGGGATTCCTCTCTCGTGTAGACAAGTTTTGCCGGCTTTCCGGTCTTCATCGTCACGATTGCAGGATAAACTTCTGTCACAACTGTCTGCTTTGCTCCGAAGCCTCCTCCAATACGTGGCTTGATGACACGGATCTTTGATTTTGGAATATCCAGTGCATTGGCAAGAATTCTTCTGACATGGAACGTAATCTGTGTTGAGGAGACAACGTTTAATCTTCCATAAGTATCCATATAAGTATATGTGCGGAATGTCTCCATCATTGCCTGCTGGTTTGCTTTTGTATGATAAGTTCCTTCCACTTACATAGTCACACGCATCGAGAACTGCATCGATATCTCCATGCTCCTCTTTTCCGCAGGCACAGATGATTTCTCTTATTATCTGCACCAACCGGACAAAGACTCTTCCAGTTTTCCTCCGGGTGGATCAAAACCGCATTGTCTTTTGCCTGATGGAAATCAAGTACCGGCTCTAACACCTCATATTTGACCTTGATCAGTTTCATCGCACGTTCTGCCGCTTCCTTCGTCTCCGCAGCGACGATTGCCACCGCATCTCCGACAAAGCGTACTCTCTGATCTAAGATCAATCTGTCATAAGGACTTGGCTCCGGGTATGTCTGCCCTGCCATTGTAAAACGCTTATCCGGAACATCCTTGTAAGTAAGGATACATTCCACCCCCGGAACTTTTTTTGCATTTTCCGTCTGAACCTCCTCGATCAACGCATGCGCATGAGGACTTCGCAGAATCTTTACGACCAGACAGTCTTTCGGTGCGATATCATCTGTGTACACCGGCTTTCCGGTCACAAGTGCCGGAGCATCTACCTTTGGCACTGCTGTATTTACAAAACTCACTACTTCGTCCCCCTTTTCATCTCTAAATATTTCTTGATCGCGCGGAGTTGTCCCATATACCCGGTACATCTGCACAGATTTCCCGCCAGATATTCCTTTACTTCTTCCAACGTCGGATCTTCTAACTCTCGCACCATCGCAAGTACATTCATAATAAATCCAGGCGAACAGTATCCACACTGCTCTGCCCCCTCTGCTGCCAGAAATGCGCCGAATTCTGCCGCTTCTTCCTGAAGGCCTTCCAGTGTTGTTACCTCTTTTCCTCCCACTCTTGCCGCAAGTACAGAGCAGGAAAGAGAAGGTGTTCCATCAATCCAGACCGTACAAAGACCACAGTTTGTCGTCTCACATCCGCATTTTACACTATAACAGCCCTTTGCCCGAAGCAGATCAAGTAGAACGGTATCTTCCTTGATGTCGGCAGTAGTTTGTTTTCCATTCAATATAAACTTTACTTCCATCTCTAACACTCCTCCATCAATGCTTCTATCTGTCTGCGGATCAGAACCTTTGCAAGTGCTTTCCGGTATTCACTGCTTCCGCGCATGTTGCTGCCAAATGTAACCTGCTCTGTCAGCTTTTCTGCAATTTCAGCCGCATTTCTCCCATCAGCCTTCTCTGTCACAAGAACTGCCTTCATCGGTCTGGCTCCAACCGATACCTGCCATTCCTCTCCTGCTTTTGCCACACCACAGGCAATTACCGGGAAATCCGTCTTCGTTCTTCTGGAAGAAACATAGCGGATCTTTCTTACATCTTTTCGAATAATCACATTCACAAGAATATCACGATCTCTCTTCTGACAGACAAACTCTCTGAGCGGTACAATTCCACCCTTATACAATTCTACATAGCAGTCCATCGCCAGAAAACATGTCAGAACATCGGAAAATCCAAATCTTCCAAAAATACTTCCCCCGACTGTCGCCTGATTACGGAACTGTACGCCTACAATATGTCTTACACACTCTCTTACTGCCCCATCTGTATATTGGTTAATCCCTTTATGCAGTTCCAACTGTCTCAGAGTGCACATACACCCGATTTTAAATTCCTCTTCTGATTCTTCTATCTGATCTAATCCCATGCCGGACAGATCGATCGCAGTCTGTACCCGTCCGCTCCCGAGCCGCATCCACATCATTCCTCCAAGAATTCTGTTCGCACGCTTCTGATTCAGCTCGTATGCTTCTTCCAGACTCTCCGGCTTTACATAACTGTTTATCGTTATCAAAAAAATCCTCCTTCCAGCATTTCCCTTGCTGTTTCGTCATTTTATTACATACAGATTTATTTTATCACATTCTACTTCATATCACAATTTGTAATTTCTTTTGTTTTCCAGTTATTTTTTGTTGAAAATCCTCGTCCCTTGCGGTATGATGATTTATAAATCCAAAAAATTCACCGAAGAGAAGGGAAACTATACCATGCAGCTTTTAAAAGAAAGAATCTTAAAAGACGGTGTTGTCAACCGGGAAATGTATTAAAAGTAGACAGTTTTTTAAATCATCAGATGGATATCGATCTGATCAATGAGATTGGAAAGGAATTCCGAAGAAGATTTCCAAGCGATAAAATCACGAAGATTCTCACGATCGAGGCTTCCGGGATCGGGATTGCCTGCATCGTCGCACAATATTTTGGTGTTCCTGTTGTCTTTGCAAAGAAAACACAGAGCATCAATATCGACGGGGAAGTCTACCACACAAAAGTAGAATCCTTCACACACAAACGTACTTACGATGTCATCCTCTCCAAGAAGTTTTTAAATGAGGACGACCACGTTTTGATCATCGACGATTTCCTTGCAAATGGCTGTGCAATGTTAGGGCTGATCGATCTTGTAAAAGGTTCCGGCGCTACGATCGAAGGTGCAGGAGTTGTCATTGAGAAAGGCATGCAAAATGGCGGTGATCTGATCCGCTCTCAGGGTGTTCACTTAGAATCGCTGGCAATCATCGATTCCATGACAGACACTTCACTGACATTCCGTAATTAGAAGAATCTCCCATACATCCGATGTTTGCCAGACACGGTCTGGCAAACACCCGTGATTTCTATGGGAGATTCTTTTTTTAACGAAGCATGGAAAGGAACATGCTTCCTATGGAGTTAGTTTAAAGCGCTTTCTTTATCTGCTCTGCATCACGGAGAAACTGTTCTACGTTTTCTTCCGTTGTTGCCCAGCTTGTACAGATTCGGATCACATTTTGATCTTCTCCAATCCGTTCAATATAAGATACACAATATTTCTCTTCTATTTTTTTCAATTCCTCATCCGAAACGATCACAAACTGCTGGTTTGTCGTACTGTCCTGCATTTTGTAACCTGCGTTGAGTAAACCTTCTCTAAGTTTTTGTGCAAGTTTCACCGCATGTTCGCCCAAATCAAAATACAAACCATCTTGAAGAAGCTCCAAAAACTGGATTCCAAGCAGCCTGCCCTTTCGCCAGCATACCGCCTTTTTGTTTGATCAGATAGCGGAAGTCTTCCTGCAGTTTTGGATTACAGATGACAACAGCCTCTCCGAAGAGTGCTCCCATTTTCGTCCCTCCGATATAAAACACATCACAGTTTGCCGCAATGCTTTCCAGATCCAGATCATTATCCTCCGCTGCCAAACCATATCCCAGTCTTGCTCCATCCAAAAACAGATACAGCCCGCACCGATCACATACCGCCCGCAGTGCTTCCAGTTCCGCTTTTGTATAAATTGTTCCAATCTCTGTCGGATTAGAAATATAGACAAGTTTTGGCTGTGGCATATGTTCGTGAGTGGCATCCTCCCAGTGTAATCGATATACCCGCTCCACATCTTCTGCCGTCAGTTTTCCGTTTTTTCCCGGCACGGATATCACCTTATGCCCAACCGCCTCGATTGCTCCTGTCTCATGGACATTAATGTGTCCGGTTTCCACGCACACTGCCGCCTGATGCGGGCGAAGGAGCGCTGAAATCACTGTCAGATTTGCCTGCGTTCCCCCTACAAGAAAATGGACTGCTGCTTTCTCTTTTTTGCAAAGTCCGCGGATCAGTTCTGCCGCTTTCTGACAATAAGGATCTTCTCCATATCCGACTGTCTGTTCCATATTCGTCTCCATCAAACGTTTCAAAATTTTCGGATGCGCTCCCTCCGTGTAATCACATTCAAAATGAATTTTTTGCTGCATTTCTTTTTCCTCCTTGTATTCTTTATTCCATCAATTTTCCGCATTTTCCGCAATATTTACTCGCAGCGGAATTTTTCGCCCCGCAATACGGACAATATCGTTCTTTTTCTTCTTTCGTTTTCTGCTTCTGTTCTTCTCTCTGTGCTTTCTTTCGTTCTGCTTTTTCTCTATGATTTTCCTGTGCCTTTCGGGCTGCCCTTCCTCCAATGATAAGAAGGAGTAACAGAAGCAAAAAGACTGCCGCTGCCATTGCCGGAATCCATAGAAGTCTGAGACACTCCTGCCTTTGTTCCAATACCTTTGTCAAATCAGATACCGGAGCCGCCTTTAATACCCCGGTCAGATTTTTCCCTGAAATCTTCTCTGTCAGTTTCCAGTAACGGTACAGATACCAGCCGCTGCCAGCTATCCCTCCCAATATTCCACAGACGCAGAAGCCTTTTGCCACTGCGAAGATTTTTCTTATATTGCCCCCTTTTCTGCCAGAGACGATTCCAAATATCCCCATGAGCAACGCACACAGAAACGTAGTAAGAAATGTTCCTCCCAAAATCCAGAAGTCTCCCGGAAGCGGTGCTTTTTCCCCTTTTGTACCTTCCTTCTGATATTGTACAAGAATCGTTCTGGATGTCTGATTCCCAAGTGGATCTGCTGCGGTCAGTGTGATCGCATTTCTCCTTTTTTAGTTTGAGGGAAATCTGAAATGTCCCATCTTTCCCAATTTTTGCTCTTTGCCATTTATTTTCAACGTAGCATCCGAATCTGTTTTCCCAGAAAGCGGAAGCATCTTTTCTTTACTCGGATATTCTCGTCCACTCCGTAAAGCTCCAGCATTGGCGTACAACATCTGTGCTGATCCGTCTGGATATCCGGTAAAAACTTCCGGTTTCCCATCCATAGACAACACAGATTTCCTGCGTTTCCATATCTGCAATTTCAAATGCAGCTGTTCCGTTCTTTTCCCACTGAACCTTCTGTGACTTTTCTCCTACTGCTATTTCTGCCTGCACCTTCTTATCGCCAACATCATACGAAACTTCTGCCGTTGTCGATCCGGTCTGCTCCGGTGTTTCAATCGTGACTGTCACCCCTGGATTTAATGAGATCATCCTATCATATTGGGCCACGATTTTTCCATTGCTCATAGCGGACAATTCTACTTTCAGATCCTCTCCATCCAGATCAATGCTGACAGTCGTCGCTTTGCTGTCCCTATCAAGCTGTTCTGCATAAACAGGTTCCTTTGTATCTTTCCCCTGAAACACACCGATCACCCACTGGTCACAGGATTCCTCGGCATTGGTCCAGTCGATCTCCAGTGCACTGTCTGTATAGTCCAGTACGGTGCGAAGTTTTGCCCCGTCACCTGCTTTTGTATGTCCTTTCACAGAAAAACCTTCTCCAGTAACTGCCGATGTGGTGAGTTCCGTCTCATCAGTATCTGTGACCACTGCATCTATCTGCAACCGATAATTTTCTCCATCGGGCAGCGAAGAAATATCTACCTCTGTTTCCAGTTTCTGGTTTGCTATACCGCTACCACTTTTCAGCTCTTTCTTCCCGTCAACCATCTCCCCATTCATCGTCACAGCATAAATATAATATGTATATCCGATATTTTCCTCTGCGGTCACCTCTGCCTGAATTCGAATCCGCTCTTCTTTGGGCGCTTCCATCACAAAAGATTGTATCTCCACTTCCTGATACCACGGCATGACATGGACTTCCAGTTTGCTATTTGACTTTTTATCGTAATCTATGTACCAGGTGCCTCCCGGTGCATTTCGCAGATAATAGTAAACTGCCCCCTGCCCTTTTTGTACCGCCGCAAAATCACTCTCTTTTGCATACACCTTCCCGGAAGGATCCGTGATAGAAACTTCCGGCGCTTCCTTATCATAAGTGAGGATTACAACAACATCTTTCTCTCCTTCCAGAGTCATCAGATCCGATCTTGCTGCCTGTACTTCTTGGAGTTCTCCCATCTGTACCATCCCAAAGCAGACAAGAACAATCAACAGAATATGCAGAAAGCCTTTTTGCATTTTCTTATACACCGCAAGTCGTTTTTTTATTTTCTTCCTTTTTCCCATACATGCTCCCTCTTTCATATCCTTTTCTTAACTCAGTGTCTTGCTCGAAAGTTCTGGATTTTCCGATGCCCATACAAGATGAATGCCTTTATCTCCCGGATCACTCGTCTGTCCATGCAGCCCGAATGCCCACACTCCGTTATGCTGCTCATAGACTCCGATAAATCCCTGTCCTTTTGCCTGCGTCTGCAAAGCCAAAACCCACCAGGATACATTTGCCTCCAACTCCCCGGAAGCCCCAATTCCACACACTTTATTTGTAAGTGCAAGCTCCGCAGCTCCCCGGACATTGAACATACAATTATCTTTCTTCATCTTGATTCCAACTCCGACTTCTCCCCGGAAGCCATTGACTGTTTCTCCCTGCATACCAAGCAACATATTTGTATAAGAAATTCCTTCTCCAAGCTCCAGTGTACAGTCTCCGATCTGAACTGCTTCCAGAAGTTTTGCAGTTGCTGCCACCGAAATATACTTTCTGCTCAACTGGAATTCCAAAGATACCTGATCAAGAGAGGCAAGGCTTACATCGCCGACCCATTCTTCCAACCCTGGCTTAAATTCAGAAACCTTTGCCACCGCCACCTCAAATCCTCCTTTGTATTTCAGTTTCAGAAGTTCTCTCATATCCAGCTTGTCCATCGAACTGATTTCCTCCACACCAAGTGAAAAATCTGAAAAGGTTACCGGGACTCCCGAAATTGTCGTATTGACCGGATAGTCTGCATACAGTTCTACGCCATCCAGCTTCCATTCTTTCCACTGCAGTTCCAGTCCCATGCCATCGCATAACATTGCAACATTGACAAGTACTTTCGCAGAAACATCCCCACTTAATGTATTCAGATTTAGTTCCGCTGTACCAAGATTACAGTAGATTGGCATATTTCCAAAGAGCGCATGATAATTTTTCTCATCTTCCTCCCCAAGACTCAGTGAAATATCACAGCCAATCTGCTTATTATTCATGATAATCTGTTCTGTATGATCAAATTCAAATGCAAACGGACTTGCAGATTCTGCTGTCTTTAAAACATCATCCTGAAATGGAAGCTCGGTCTGTACACTTTCAAACTCAATGACTGCCTGATTTGGATACAATGCGATCGTCGCATAATCAATCCTTGAAAAATCCTGCAGAATGAATGCTCCATTTGAGACCGCCGGTTTCACCGGATACTTATCCGAGGAAGCGTCTGTCAGCGGATCATTATACAGTGTCATTTCCGAAAATCCCGGAAGGGAAGCATACATTCCATACTCTGCAAGATGCTTTGCATATCCTTTTGCAGTATTTCTATCATACTGTACATAAGATCTCCGACAGCGCATAAGTACTTCCGGATCTTTCTTCAAATCTCCTTCTAGTTGGACACTGTCCTGGAATCCAAGCCATCCATTCATTCGGATATATCCGGTCAGTTTTGTCGTGTCTCCGCAGACCTCTTTCCCGGTAGAAGTAAATATATAATTTCCATAACGAACCGTATTCAGATCTCCTGAAGTGATCACAAGCCCAGACGGGAATACTCTTCGCTCTCCATTTGCCGTCACATAAACGTCATACACTCCACATGCTGCTCTCGCCGGAATCGTTATTTCCCAACTTGTGTCAATTTCATATTTGCATTCCAACTCATATTCCATTGCCCCGTGAAGAGATACCGAAATCTTATTTTCTTTCTTTAAATCCTTTCCCGTCAGTCTCACCTTCTGGGGAGCAGGAGACTCATAAATGAAGCTTCGTTATTCTAACCCATAAAAAGTATCTATCCTGAATCTGCAGATCACTCTCTGGTCCCAGATCTTCCTCTGTCAGATCATTCTCATACAGATAATACGATCTCTCATCATAAATCTTCCTGTGTCCTTTATGTTCCACTCGGAGTGTCCGGCTCTGTGTCATCGTGTCGACTGCCTGATATTCAATCTCATAACGGTTCTTACTGATTTGATAAATATACTGATAGAAAGAATAGAGCGAATTGGAATCCGATACAAAGACATATGCTCCGTTTCCTGCATCGGAATAAGTACTTAGCACTTCCGACTCTACATCCGCACCAAGCCCCATCGAATACAACAAAATATTTCCGTTCTCACAGGCGGAAGTAATCTTCTGAAGTTGCTCCTCTGAAGGGATACTATCCTGTCCATCCGACATGATCACCGCGATATTCAAGGCATCTTTTTCTTTTGCCAGCATCGAAAGTGTATATTCGACCCCACTGTATATATTGGTTCCACTGTCAGAACGGAAAGACTCCACAGACTGCTCCAATTTCTCCCTGCTGCTTCCCGGCTCACAGACCCCTTCTAACACACCGCTTCCAAATGGAACAATCCCGATATTGACCTCATCCGCAAGTTTCCCTACAAATGTAGAAACTGCCTTCTTCAGATTCTCAATCTTCTCTCCTTCCATGCTGCCGGAATTATCGCAGCAAAGCGCAATATTTACTGTGTCATATTCCAGCTTCTTCACTTTATAATCAGGAATTTCTACCCCGCAATCAAGGATTTCCACATTTTCCCGGAACTTCTCTTCGGTGTCTGCAATCCCCTCCTCCAAAGAAACTACTGCCCGAACAGTTTCAAACTCCTTGGTATCAATTCCCGAAATACTTACAGATGCCGCCTTCTGATTCACAGTATCTGTGACATACTGCGTGAAATCTTCCTGCCTCTCTTCTTTATTCTCCTGAAAAGTTTCTTCCTTCTGTCCGTCTGTATCCTGAGAATGATCTACAATCGGAACGATATGATCAACGGTAAGTTTCGCATAAGTATCAATTTCTTTCAGCTGTTCTTTATCTTCTTTCTCCGATAAAATCCGATTCAGTTCTCCTGCCGGACCACGATAAGCAGCATCCTCACTCCTTGCCACAGTATCGAGCGCTTTATCCAGGCAGGAATTCGCACTTGTCTGATCTCCACTCTCGTAGGCAAGCCTTGATGCCTGCATATAAAGCTTTGACGGTTCTTTCTCTTCTTCCTTCCCCGCTGCCTCTAAAAGTCTGTCACGCATCCAGAAATCATATGCATCTTCACTGTCATCAGACGCTTTCTTTAACTGCTTCAGCGTCTGATCGATCAGTTTCTTGTCTTCTCCGGTATACCTGTATCCCTTTTTCTGCTTATTTACCCAGGAAAGTGCCTGCTTGGCCTGCTCTGTCTTTGCCTGCAATTCTTCATTTTTACGGAGCATGGATGTGCTGATCAGTCCCTGACGATACAATTCAGAAAATACAAGCAGCTGACTGCTGTCCTCCCAGGCATTCATCTCCTGCGCAATCTCCCCATAATTTTCCTCTTGGATCTGCCCTTGCATTTTGGCAAGCTTCATCTCCCGGAGTTTCCATATCTCTCCATCCGGGATGTCTGCTTTCTTTTCTTCCTCTTCTCCATCCTGTTCTTTCTGTACTGCAAGATAATAGGAAACTACATCTTCTGTCCCTGTCTGCTTTTCTGTACAGGAAGATGCCGCTTCCTTCAAAAGCGATTTTGCATCCTCTCTCGCATCCTCATCCTCTTCCTTCTTCGCCCTCTCTATCACTTTCAGCTCTTCTTTCAGCTCATTTCTTCCAGCTGCCTTTGACTTTCTGTCAATCAGCATCCGGTACAAGCCTTCCGCACCGTCATAGTTGTCCTGCAATCCATAAAGCCTTGCCCGCGCAAGCAGATAGGCATCATCATATACCCCCGAAGAGAGATAATTCCCCAGAAAAATTTCTGCCTCCTCATATGCCTCTTCTTCCATAAATCCATAAGCAAGTCCAATATAGACATCCTCCAATTGCTCTGCCGATACTGTTTTCTCATCCTCTTTCCGTTCACTCCCTGTGAAAATAAATATCCCGGCAAGCACTGTCGTAATTCCAAGCAGAACAAAAACAGCACTCCACACCAGCCTCTGCTTCCTGTGAACTACTATCAACAGACATACGCTCACTAGCGCTGCAAGCATTCCCACGATCATCTGCAATCCCGTACCCATAATCCCCCTCCTTCTCATTTGTACACTGTCTCACTTTGTTTCCTCTTCTATATACGAAATTTCTCTCACCGTTTGACAGAAATAAAGTCTATCTTTATTATAACAGTTTCATTTTCTGACGTCATTATTTTTCTATGTAGGAAACAGACAAATTCATGCCGTGACCAAAAAGGGGGGCACAAATTTAAGAAGCAGGAAACCTTTTCGGATCTCCTGCTTTTTCATACAGTCATTTTCAATAAACTATTCGATTTTCTAAAATAGAACTATAAATATGTTTGTAAACTTCCGGAAGGAAGAATACCTGTATTTTTATATATGTGATAAAGCAAAGTTTTCCTTTGATTTTTTGTGTAATACATTAAATCTATAGGAAGTTTAGTATTATCATTCATTAAAAAAACTATTTCCATATCTATTCCTAATGCCCCATATTTATAATGTGTATATTCTATATTTTCGTGTAGCAATTCAAAAGAAAAACCATATTTGCTAATTTCTTTTATCTTGAGTTTATCCAGCCTTCTTTGCTTTTTCGTGTTTTGGGTTTTAGAAGATACTCGGCTAATAACAATTATATTTTCACTATATTCTATCCATGTATTAGGGAAAATTTTCAAAAAATAAAATAGAAATAGTAATATGAGAAATATACCTGAAATACACAATAACTCAGCTCCCTGTATGCAATTATCCTTTGCATGAAATCCGTAAAGAAGAATAAGAATCCCTACACAACATACCAAAATAAACATAGCAAAATATCCTTTAGCATATAATTTTTTCATATTGTCCTCCATAATAGAACCACAAAATCATCTCATTTCAATAATTTGATGCCTGTTCATACACATATAAAACTTCTTTTTTCATTATACTTCATCAACCTAAAGAATGGAAGATGTTTTCCTGCTCCCTAAAGCAAAAGCACCTGTCATTTTCAAAGTGAAAACAGCAAGTGCCTTAGAGTTCCATATCCTGTTTTTTGCTTTTTTCCGGAATTGTCCGGCTGACTTCACGCTCTGCCATTTCTTTCTTTTTGCGGCTCAACTGCTCTATAATGGAACTTTTGGCTTTCTTCTTAATTTGCTCCGTTCCGGCTTTTTTGACCTCCGGTTTCATCAGCGTGGTTTGGATTTTCTGAATGGTTGATTTCATAGCATTTGTGATTCTGGCAATCACGCCCTCCAATCGTTTCACTGCATACTCAACTTCTTTCTTTGAAGCCTTCCGCTCAGGGGAGAGAACCCACGACTTAGACTGCTCCACCAGCTTAATATCCTCCTTGTGCGTTTCCAGTTTCACAGTATCAGCAACGATCTCAACCGCCTTGTCATAAGCAATATCGGCAACCTCGTCCACCAGAGCTTCCACATCTTCAATCTTCATCGTGAGTTCTTCCAGCTTTTGCTCCTGTGCTGCCAGTTGCTCCTTTTGCTTGAAAATAATGTAGTCCTGTTTTTCCAGATAAGCACGACCACCATATTCCGGTTCTTCTTCCAGTTGCAAGCCATGCTTTTTCGCCACATCAAACAGCAGCACTCGGCAAGCTGAATCGAAAGTCATCTTGCGGTTGTTTTTTCTTCCGACTGGCTTCTCCGGTTCCGGCAGTTCAAACCCCAGTGCTTCCAAAGCCTTTTCCTGTTGTGGGGCAATCTCCCCATATTGATTTTCACAGTCGAACACATGACGCTCGTGAATATGAGGGGTGCTTTCATCCAAGTGCAGCGCCCAATTCAGGATATGGACATGAGAGCCGAAACGCTCATTTACGATTTCCATAAATTCTGTGACGATCTCAATGAGCAGTTCCGGCGGAACATGATTGTCAAGCGTTCCAATCTGATAGACCGTTTCCTCTGGACAGGTCTTTTTGCTTTTGAGCAAATCTCCAGTTTCCTTATTTCTTTCAGGGTGTCGGTTCTTCACATTTCTTTCGTTCTGTCCGGTCACAAAATCAGGATACCGCTGACGATAAAAATGGTATCCTACTGCTCACCATTCCATATATGAAAAGTTTTATCCACATGATTGAGAAAATCATCCTGAACGGAAAGTTCCTCATTTTCTGCTTTCAGAGCAGAATGTAAAATAGCTTTTTCGATAGAGTCGTAATAGGTAAACTCTGAATCATTTTTATCATAATCACTCATCGTAAATGCTACATACTCATTATCTTTATTTTCCTCTTTTGGAATATAAGTATAACGACCATTTTCAATGTGGTCATCATATTCAAAATCAACAGATAATCCAATACCTATCAGAACTACAAAAATCAGAAAAACGATTCCAATAAGGATGAACAATATTTTCAAAAATTTTTTCATGGAATATCACTTCCTTGTCCTACTGTTTTTTATATTTCTTCTCGATAAACAAGCTATAAATTACCATAAATACTATCGTTTCAAGCATTACACCAAATACTGACAGCAAAATATATGGAATATTTTGAGCGCTTAATAAAGGTATTCCTAACACAACAAAAAGCATTCCATAGAAAATAAACAATTTACCCAGTGCATGATTATATCCCTTTATATCTCTCACTGGAAAAGCCTTCATGTTCGCCCAAAAAGCAACCGCCTTTTTTGAAAAATAAGCACATACTCCTATGCCAATCAGAATACAACCAACGATTGCCCATACTATAAATCCTATCATTCGTCCGCCCATATCATATCCTCGATTTCACAAATTTAAATTCATCTCTCCATATTACTGGAATTCATGAACTTAATGCTGTTACCAACGATAAATATCTTTCTGTTTTTTTCTTAATATCATCTTCACTAACACCATAAAAGATATACAAATCTTTTGAAATTTTTTGAAATTGTTTCATTACTTTCTTATTTCCAGAATACGATATCGCGAATATATTCCAAATATAATCTATATTCATTTCAAGAGAATCAGCACCTATTCTTATTTCATATAGATGGAAGTTCATAGGAATTACATTATCTGGCATTTCGGCAATCATTTCTCTTCGTGCCTCTATTTTGCAAAGATATTCTCTAATAGATTTTTCGTTGTAAATATTCGGCTTTGGAATATCCTTCATTTCACCTAAAATTTCTGGTTTATGCTGTAAAATCAAACTCTCCTTTAGATTGTTTTGTTGTTCAATATATTTTCTCTCAGATGAATTAGTTTCAATTAGATTGTAGCTATTCTTTGCGTATTGTACTAACTCATCAAGAGTATGCTCGCCTGCAACTACTTTCTTCTCTGCTATCTTACGTTTAAATCTGTAGAGAATACTTCGTATCCTTACTTTTAGAGATCTTTTCTGTGCTCTACCAGCTATAAAAATACTTGTTGGACCATCTGCACCACCTATTATTGAAACTCCACTTTTACTTTTTCCTTTCATAAATGTTCATCCTCGCAACTTCAAATTTACCGTTCAAACGACAAATATCTCGTTCCTTGAAAAGTCAGTCTGCCAGTATCACCTTCTACAAGCATTCCATATTCTGTTCCAGAAACGCAAAGCTCTATTCTGTCTCCACTTTCCACCTGAAATGTCACATAATATGAAGTGCTTGTTGTAGTATGGAATCCGTGTGCACCGCTTGAATCACCTGCATTTGCATGTTGATGCTGCGTAATGTTTTCTCGCTTTGCAACAACGACAACTGGTACTGTTAATCTAGGTGACTGATTATTCTTATTCCATGTGATAATTCTCTGCACCAAAGAGAAAATAATGATACCAACCACAGTAATAAACATGATTGGAAATATAGCGTTCATCAATCCAAACATCTCAAACACCCTCCTCGTATCACCAGATTTTTTTTTGACAATTTCAAATTTACATATCTATATATTGTCAGTATATCAAGTCTACAACTTCAATACAAGCTGTTTCTTGACATCAAAAGGTAGCCTTTTCCTTCTATTCGATACTCCATTTACATGTATAAAAATAACCCACTGACACATCAAATATCAGTAGGTTAAATGTTATCTCTTTAAAGGCTCAAACTGGGAGTTATCTCACTCCTGTTAAGATAAAATTCATTAGCTGCTCTACATCATCAAAATCATCATAATCTCCGTTTATGCCATCTCGATGATACACAACTCCATTTTTCTCATTTCTCTCTAAACAGTCCAAAAGCTTTTCTTCTCCATATTTTTTAGCAAATAAAGTAAATGTGTATGGTTTGATTTTGCCCAATAATCCTTTCTTGCAATTTTCTTCACACTTATAACAATGTGTCAACTCTTTTTCAATTGAACATTTTTTATTCTCGCAAACATCATTATCTGGGCAACCATTTAAGCCACATCCATTACAATCAGCATTTTCTGTGCATAAGCAACACGCGAGCCCACATCTGGCAATTCCTAATTCCCTTTTCATTTGCACACCTCCGCAACTTCTAATTTGTTGCTTACATTATACTTCATCAACTTAACGAATGGAAGAAAAAAAATGTGTGTACAGAGTTCCTGTTCAAACCTTATAACGCACACTTCTGCAAAATCCATAATCCCCGATTCTTTCCTCACAGACGATAGGCAACGGATAAAACATCAGGTCTGCACCTAACATTTTAACCACATATCATCCCTGATTATTACATTATTCCTGCTGACTGTTCAGCCCATGCTTTTTCGCATATTCACTAGCTTTCTGTCTGCGTTCCTCACTGTATGGCGGTTGCAAGCGGATTGACAGTCTAGACTTGTCCAAAATATAAGTTACTCCACCTTGTTCACAATTTTTTTCCAATCTGCACAAGTCGGGGTACTTTTTGCTAAATGCTACCAAACGCTTTCGAAGTCCGGCATTGTAGGTGTAAATATTCGCTGTGTCCTCTCCCTCATTAAAGAGAATAATAGTTTCCTTCTCATACTTCGTTAATCTTGTCATAAATATCGTTCCTTTCAATTCTGTATCAAAAAATCAAGTGTAGATATAGTTTTTTGCACTTCATCACCTACACATATAGTTTTTATTAAGCTATCTCTTTCACAGTTAATAAATCCTTTTATTACGCTTTCAAATATTTCCGTTCCCTAACCCTCTTCTTTTTAGGATTGTATGCTCTGAACAGACACGCCGCATGCATATTCAATTCAGGTATCTTCATATTCAAAAGCTATTCAATTATCAGCCCTTTCCTATATTGAGTGGAGCGCCTCCAGAACGGGTCTGATCAATCCGGTGGCTGTGTTTGAACCTGTGGAACTGGAGGGAACTACGGTGAGCAGGGCCAGCGTTCACAATATCAGCATTATGGAGAGCCTTGAGCTGGGAGAAGGGGATAGGATTACCGTCTATAAGGCCAATATGATCATTCCACAGATTGCGGATAATTTGACCCGCAGCGGCGTGAAGCATATTCCGGAGCATTGTCCGGTCTGCGGGGGTCCTACAAAGATCCGGCAGATCAATGATGTAAAGAGTCTGTATTGTACCAATCCGGACTGCCAGGCAAGAAATCAAAAGCTTTACCCTGTTTGTAAGCAGGGATGCATTAAATATTGACGGACTTTCAGAGGCAACTCTGGAAAAATTTATCAGCATGGGCTTTATCCACGAATATGCGGATATGTTCCATCTGGAGGCCCATAAAGATGCGATCGTAGAGATGGAGGGCTTTGGACAGAAGTCCTATGACAATTTGATTGCTTCCGTGAAGAAAGCTTCTCAAACGACCCTTCCCAGAGTGATCTACGGATTGGGAATCGCAGGAATCGGCCTGGCAAATGCAAAGATGCTCTGCCGTCATTTCCGATATGATTTTAAAGCCATGCGAAACAGCGGTCTGGAGGAGCTGACGGCTGTGGACGGGATCGGAGAGGTGCTGGCCCGGGCGTGGATGGATTATTTTGCAGATAAGAAAAATAATGATATGGTAGACCGGCTGTTAGAGGAGCTGTCCATAGAAGAGGAGCCGGTGCAGGAGGGAGAAAAGCCCTTTGAAGGGCTTACCTTTTGTAATTACCGGATCGGTGGAGCATTTTGCCAACCGCAAGGAGCTCCAGGAGCTGATCGAAAGCAAGGGCGGCAAAGCATCCGGCTCCGTAACCTCCAAAACCGCATATCTCATCAATAATGACACCACATCTAATTCATCAAAAAATAAAAAGGCAAAAGAGCTGGGGATTCCGATTATTTCAGAAAAAGAATTCCTGAACAATGCTCTAGGAGGGAGAGGGTTTATATGCCGATCAAAGTACAGAGGGATCTGCCCGCAAAGGCAATCCTGGAATCGAAAATATATTTATTATGGATGAAGACAGAGCTATGAGCAGGATATCGGCCTTTGGAGATCTTGATTTTAAACCTGATGCCCTTAAAGGAAGAAACGGAAACCCAGCTTCTGAGGGCTCTTTCAATACTCCCCATGCAGGTGGACTGCACCTTTCTCATGCTGTCCACCCACGTTTCAAAAAATACTTCGGCCAGTCATTTAAATAAATTTTATGTTACCTTTGAAAGCATCCGCAGGAAGAAAATTTGACGGATGATCATCACAGGTGCGTACCGGATTGGATG
>ENA-OQAB01000629-OQAB01000629.1-human-gut-metagenome-genome-assembly--contig:-NODE-629-length-18477-cov-4.324523_pt1 | contig 18477 bp, 17 predicted proteins | sample MGYA00242490_ERZ504517 | MGnify/ENA primary metagenome ERZ504517 (study PRJEB26092, sample SAMD00036298) | human gut metagenome | host: Homo sapiens | study: EMG produced TPA metagenomics assembly of...
CGTATAACATATTTAATTGGTTTAGAAGATTGGTGTTATCAGTAAATATGCGAAAGCAACGCATTGATACCGTCCGTTTAAAATTGCTGAAGATTGCTGCAAAAGTAGTTCATTCAGCAGGATATATCACATTCAAACTGTGCAGCAGTTGCCCCTATAAGAATGAATTCTATGAGACACTTTCAAATATCGGCAAGCTGAATGTACAGCTGGAATAGCAACTATTAACGAACATTGACAGCTTAACAACTGCTCTGAACTCTGCCACAGGGATTTTATACCCTTTTGACGGGTTAATTGAGTGATGTTATGGCTGCATGGATCAATTTTCAGATTCATGGTACTGTTATCAATTCAGATACTGTTCCGTGAATAATTTAGGTTAAATCAATAATGAGTGCAAAAAATCGTTTCATAATCCTATCTTGCTAGCCTTATAATACTCTCTGTCAAATTGAAAAGAATCTGCCCATCTCCAGGCAGATTCTCCCAATGTCTATCATATCATGCTGTCTACTCCAAAAATCCCCGAAGTCTCATATAGTCCTTGATCAGGACGATCATCTGGTCATAGTCAATGCGGCTGGCGTTGATGGGCAGGTCATAGTTTTCCATGTCCATCCAGTTGCGGCCAGTAAAGTAGCGGTGGTACTCGGTACGGGTACGGTCAATGCGCTTCATCCGGCGCAGGGCCTCTGCCTCGTCTACCTTATCCACATCCATAATGCGGCGGACTCTGGTAACGGTATCCGCATATACAAAAATACGGATCACATCATCCAACTGATCCTGAAGCACATAGTTGCCGCAGCGTCCCACAATGATGCAGTTTTCTGATGCAGCCAGCTTGCGGATGACAGAGGACTGGAAACGGAACAGATTTTCCGGAGAAGTGATTTTATGGCCGTTCTGGGCGGGTTCTGACAGCTCCGGCTTTATATTAGTCACAATGCGGTACAGCAGGTTATTTCCCGCCTTTTCATCTGCCAGACGGAAATACTGCTCCCCGATGGCGCTGGTCTCTGAGGTCATCTTCAGGATTTCTTCATCATAGAAATGGATTCCCAGTTCCTTTGCCAGACGTTCGCTGGTTAAGCGTCCTCCGCTTCCGTACTGACGTTCTACCGTAATTACAAAATGTTTGCTGCTCATAGATTTATGCCTCCTTTTTCGGTTAGATCACATCAATATGACACATTTTCATAGCGTTTAAAGCATTTTCGTGGCTTTGTGGAGTTACGCCGGCACAGCAGTCCGCCTTTACGCAGATTTCCGCCTCTGGCGTCTTTGCCTTGATCAGCAGGGCATTTGAGATCACACAGATATCGGTACACAGTCCAAGAAGCTCAATTCTTTCATATCCGCCTGCTGCTGCATACTCTGCCAGTTCGGGGCTTCCAAAGGTAACTTTCTCAAAGCGCTTTCCGTCAAACTCCCTGAGGCCTGCATCCAGCTCCCAGCCTTCTGTTCCCTTCAGACAGTGGGGAACAGGAAGCTTTTCCCCCTCCATGGTATCCATGTAATCAGGACCATGGGTGTCCAGGGTAAATACAACCTCATCCCCTGCTTCCCTGTATTCACAGATCCGTTTCCTTACAGCCGGAACAATCTGCTGTGCTTCCAATGTACCCAATGCTCCGTCTATGAAGTCCTTCTGCATATCTACAACCACTAAAAGTTTCTTCACGATTCTGCTCCTCCCGATGATCTTGTGTGTAAACTTTCATTTTGTACTATAATAATACCACAAATTTACATCTTGGGGAATATAAAAATAAAAACACAAAAAGTAGTTGACAAATGGCGTTTCCTGTATTAGTATACAAAACAACAAGCCAAACCATTGAGAAAGAGGAGTAAGCTTCCAAAGCATTTTCACAGAGAGTCGCGGGTGGTGGGATCGCGGTATTAGGCTGGCAGCTGAATGGACTTTCGAGGGCGGTCCTGAACGATACAGACATACCGGTTACGGCAGTCGATGTAGGGACTGACGGATTCTGCACCCGTTATGCATGCAGCGCATATGATAGTATGTGAGAGTGGACTATTTCAGTCAATTTGAGTGGCACCGCGGATTCGATTCGTCTCAATTACAACCAGGTTGTAATTGGGACGTTTTTTTATTTTCATGATCAAGGAGGAAAATATTATGAAAAAATCAATGGCAATCCTTTTAACAGCAGCTATGAGCGCATCCCTGTTGGCAGGCTGCGGCTCCTCTTCCCAGAGTTCATCCTCTGCCCCGGCAGAAAAAACAACTGCGGACAGCAGCTCCTCTTCCAAAGAAAATGCAGATGCTGCTCCGGAAGAAGGCGCAGACGCATCCTACACCATCGGTATCGGACAGTTTGCAGAGCATGGCTCTCTTGATAACTGCCGAGAGGGCTTTATCCAGGGACTGGCGGAGGCAGGAATTGAGGAAGGAACCAATCTTACCATCCTCTACAGCAATGCTCAGGCAGACGGCGGTACAGCCAGCCAGATTGCCAATACCTTTGCAGGGAAAGATGTTGATTTAATGTGCGGCATTGCAACGCCCATGGCACAGGCACAGTACAGCCTGGCAATGAAAACAGATATCCCCGTTATCTTCACCGCAGTAACCGATCCCGTTGCAGCAGAGCTGGCAAATGCGGACGGAACTCCTGTAGGAGAAATCACCGGAACCAGTGATAAGCTCCCCATTGAACAGCAGCTTCAGATGATCCGTGAAATTCTTCCCGATGCAAAGAACATCGGAATCATGTACACCACCAGCGAGGTAAATTCCGAATCAGCCATTGCTGAGTATAAGGAACTGTCGCCAAAATACGGCTTTGAGATCATAGATTCCGGTATCTCTTCCTCTGCTGATATCCCGCTTGCTGCCGATACACTTATCGGAAAGGTGGACTGTATTACTAATCTGACAGACAATACGGTGGTTGCTTCCCTTCCCGTTATCTTAAGCAAGGCTTCCGCCAAAAATATCCCTGTATTCGGAAGTGAGATTGAACAGGTAAAGATTGGCTGTCTGGCAGCTATGGGACTGGACTATATTGAGCTTGGAAAGCAGACCGGACAGATGGCTGCAAAGGTATTAAAGGGCGAGGCAAAAGCCAGTGAAATGAATTACGAAACCATCAAGGAAGCAGCTTTTTACGGCAACACAGAAGTAGCGGAAAACCTGGGAATCACTCTTCCCGAATCGCTCACCAGCTCTGCCGCTGAAATGTTTGACACTATTGCACAATAATTTGGAGGACGATCATGACAATCATCTTGGGTATTCTTGAAGAAGGCCTGGTTTACGCCATTATGGCCCTGGGCGTTTACATTACCTATAAGATCCTGGATTTCCCGGACCTTTCCGTTGACGGCACCTTTCCTCTGGGAGCTGCCGTCACAGCCGCAGGCATTGCAGGAGGCTTCCTCTCTCCTGTGGCCGCCCTTTTCGTATCCTTTTTAGCCGGCGCTCTGGCCGGATGCGTCACCGGCCTGATCCATGTGAAGCTTAAGGTTCGCGATCTTCTCTCCGGCATTATTGTCATGACAGCCCTCTATTCCATCAATCTGAGGATCACGGGAAAAGCGAATCTTCCGATTTTCAGCAAGGAAACTATTTTTTCAAATGAATTTCTCTCCGCAAACGTACCGGAAGCTTTTAAGCCCTATACCACCACACTGATTCTTCTGGTACTGGCCGTGCTCTGCAAGGTGCTGCTGGACGCCTATTTAAAAACAAGATCCGGCTATCTGCTCCGGGCGGTAGGCGACAACGAGACATTAGTCACTTCGCTTGCTAAGGACAAGGGGCTGGTAAAAATCATCGGTCTGGCAATTGCCAATGGCTTTGCAGCCCTGGCCGGCTGCGTATACTGCCAGCAGAAAGGCTTTTTTGAAATCTCTGCCGGCACAGGAACCATGGTGATCGGTCTGGCAAATGTAATCATCGGAACACAGCTTTTTAAGCGGTTTGGCTTTGTAAAATCCACCACAGCCGTTATCATCGGCTCTATCCTCTATAAGGCCTGTGTCTCTGCAGCTCTTCTTGTAGGCGATCTGAAGATTGCCGGCCTGAACTTGTCTGTCCCGGTTACTGCTTCTGATTTAAAACTGATCACCTCCGTACTGTTTTTGATCATCCTTGTATTAAGCCCTGCGGGCGGAAAGAAGGTAAAGAGCCATGCTTGAGCTGAAACACATCCATAAATACTACAATACGGGTACGGTCAACGAAATGTGCCTGTTTGAAGACTTTAACCTGACAATCCGGGATCACGAATTTGTATCCGTTGTAGGAAGCAATGGTTCAGGAAAGACTTCCCTTTTAAATATCATCTGCGGCAGTATCCCTTTAGATGAAGGGACGATCCGCATCGGCAATGAGGATATTACTAAAATGGCAGAATACAAACGCCAGCGCCGCATCGGCCGTGTCTACCAGAATCCGGCTATGGGCACCTGCCCCTCTATGACGATTGCAGAAAACATGGCATTGGCAGACAATAAGGGCAAATTTTTTAATCTGCGCCCCGGAAAAAATAAACAGCGGATCGATTTTTACCGTGAAAGCCTCCGCACACTGGGTCTGGGACTGGAAGATAAGATGGATGTAAAGGTAGGCGTTCTCTCCGGCGGCCAGCGCCAGGCCATGGCGCTGCTTATGTCCACCATGACTCCGATCGAATTTCTGATCCTGGATGAGCACACGGCTGCACTGGACCCAAAAACCGCAGAAACCATCATGGAGCTCACAGACCGCATTGTAAGGGAAAAGAATCTGACTACCATTATGGTAACCCACAATCTGCGCTATGCAGTGGACTACGGAAACCGCCTGCTGATGATGCATCAGGGCAAAGCCATTATGGACAAAGCGGGAACAGAAAAAGAAGAAACAAGAATTGATGATATTCTGAAAAAACTTTAATGAAATCAGCATAGAGTGCGGAAATTAGTAAAAAAAGAATCAGGCAGCCGGCCATTTCCGGCAAAGCCTGATTCTTTTTTATGGGATTATTCTGCAAATACCATGATTTTTGTGGCTGTATTGTCATCTCCCGACCATACGACCACATTTTTACCCTGGGTCAGATCATCCAGAGTTACAATATTTCTTGTAAGATATGGGAAAATGTCACAGTCCTCTGCCAGAATGTACTCTGTGCCGTCTGAAGCCGTAAGCACCGTCTGGGAGCTGCCTGCATCTGTAATGACAGAGTCTGCCTCCACATAATCAGGTACCTTAAAATCCGCAGGAATATTGGCAAAAAGTGATAGCAGCATTGGTCATGGGCGGAAGGCTCATCGTCATGGCCGGACCAATGTACGCATAGATCGTCTCCCCATCCTGGATATCCTCTAATGTAAGGGGCGTACCAGAAACTGCATCCAGGATCAGGGTGGATTCCTGAGAGATATTTAGGATGATCTCTCCCTCAGCGCTCACGCCGGAACGGTTATCAATGGAAAGACGCCCGTCCTCCATATGGGATGCCGAACCGTAAATCCGTACAGGCTGCAGCTCCTCGTTTGGAGTTTCTTCCATGTTTTCAATGGGGCCCGTTACCGCTTCCACTACTGTAGCGGCCTCAGCAGACTCTGGTTGAGATGCATCTGCCTGAGTCTGGGCACTTTCTGCTTTTGTATTCATGGCGCAGCCGCTGATCCCGATCACCGCTGCCGTGCAGATTGCTGCTACGCAAAAATAGTATCTTCTCAATGTAATCACTCCTTTAATCACGGTTTCCCGCCGGTTACATTTTGAAGTATATACTATTTTTCCCAAAAATCCAATAAAGTAATTCTTAACATTTCTGACGTAAGAATTAAATTACCGTCTTCTCTCCTATCTTGCCATCTCGCTCTGAGGACCGGACTGGTTATGAGCTTTGATGATGGTCTGGATCTCTTCCAGATTAGAGGACGGAAGATCTCCCGGAATGGTATTCTTTACTGCTGCGGTAGCATTTCCGAAGGCAATGGCCTTTGAGCAGTCGCCGCCGCTGCTTAAAAGCCCGTAAAGCGCACCAGAAATATAAGCGTCTCCGCTTCCGATCCGATCTACCACCTCGATATCCCTATATGGCTCCTCCTCATAATAGGTATCTCTGGCAGCATCATAGATTACAGAACCGAAGGTATGTCTCTTGGGGCTGTGTACAATTCGCTGAGTGGATGCCACAATGGAAATCGGATACTCCTCCGTAAAGCTCTTCATCATCTCTTTTGCTGTGCCTGTCTTTAAGAAGGTAAGGCGTGCTGTATCCTCAGAACAGAAAAAGATATCAACATACGGAAGGATCTTAAGGATACACTCTCTGGCCTCATCTCCGCTCCATAAGTTGCCGCGGAAGTTTACGTCAAAGGAAACCAGGGTTCCTGCTTCTTTAAAACGCTTGATCATCTCAATGGTTGTCTCACGGATCTGCGGGCTTAAAGCAAGGGTGATGCCTGTGGTGTGGAAACATTTGGAGGCAGTATAGACCTCTTTTGGAATCTCGTCAATATTGAGGCTGAAAAAGGAACTGTTCATACGGTCATAGATCACCTTTGGTTTTCTGGGATATGCTCCATTTTCATAGTAATAAATGCCAACGCGGGCAGAGGGAGAATCATCATACATAAAAAAGTCATCGCTGACGCCAAAGGAACGGATCTTTCCCTTCATAAAGCTTCCAATATCATGGGAGGGAAGCTTGGAGATAACACCAGTGCGAAGTCCCAGCAAGGAAGCACCTACCGCCACGTTTAATTCTGCTCCGCCTACCTGCTTTACAAAGGTATCACCTCTTGAAAGGCGGTCGTTATCCGGCGGAGAAAGCCTTAAAAGAAGCTGTCCAAGGGTCAGAAGATCAAAGCTTCTACTCGTATATTCTGCCATATTTGTATCCTCCTAAATATTTTTCATTAAATGACAGGGAGCCTGTCTGAAAATCCATCTTTGAAACGCAATTTTCAAACAGGCTCCGCTGTTTACAGAGTATATATTGTGTTCGTAAAGTGATTATCTCTGAACACGGCCAGATCCGTCGCCGCCTGCCAGATTATCAACATCTGCACGGGTAACCAGGTTGAAGTCGCCAGGAATGGTGTGCTTTAATGCGGAAGCTGCTACTGCAAACTCCAGAGCTGCCTTCATATCCTTGCCGTCAGCCAGACCGCAGATCAGACCGCCTGCGAAGGAGTCGCCGCCGCCTACACGGTCAACGATTGGAGTGATATGGTACTTTCTGGAGTGATAGAACTCACGGGTCTTTCCATCCATGATGCATGCAGACCAGCCATTATCGGAAGCGCTGTGGCTTTCACGCAGAGAGCTGATGATATACTTGAAGCCAAACTTATCAGCCATCTGATTGAAGATATCAACATAGCCTGCCAGCTCCAGCTCGCCGGAGGTAACATCTGTGTTGCCTGGCTTGAATCCAAGAACCTTCTCAGCATCCTCTTCGTTGCCAATGCAAACGTCTACATACTGCATCAGGTTAGTCATAACCTTCTGAGCCTTCTCGGAGGACCACAGCTTCTTACGGAAGTTTAAGTCTACGGAAACAGTTACGCCGTGAGCCTTAGCTGCCTTTAAAGCTGCCTCTGTCAGCTCGATTGCTGCATCGCTGACAGCTGGAGTAATACCTGTGAAATGGAACCAGTCAGCATCCTTGAAAATCTCATCAAAGTTGAACTCATCTGCTGTAGCTGTAGCGATCGCACTGTTTGCACGGTCATAAACTACATTGGAAGCTCTCATTGCAGAACCGGTCTCTAAGAAGTAGATACCCAGTCTCTCGCCGCTTCTTGCGATATGCTTTGTACCTACATTGTACTTTCTTAAAGCTGCTACTGCACAGTCACCAATCGGATTTGCCGGTACTGCTGTAACAAACTCAACATCATGGCCATAGTTAGCCAGAGATACTGCTACGTTAGCCTCGCCGCCGCCGTAGTTAACATCAAACTCGTCTGCCTGGATAAATTTCTCATTATTCGGGGTAGATAATCTTAACATGATCTCGCCCATGGTAACGATCTTTGCCATTTTTATAATCTCCTTATTCTCTTACTCTATCTGCGCCGCCCGGATCAGCCGGGCGGTGGCTTCTTTGTCTCAGCGAAATGATTTCTTATTTAGCTCTTGCTGCAGCTACTGCGTCTACAAACTCCTTAGCCTTTGCGGTAACAGCTGCGAAATCGCCGGTCTTAGCGCCCTTTGTTAAGCTGCTTCCGGTTCCAACTGCGTATGCGCCTGCCTTGATCCACTTGTCAACGTTATCAACATCAACGCCGCCGGATGGCATGAACTCACCCTGAGGAAGGGGACCCTTGAAGGAGCTGATTGCTGCCGGTCCTACGATATTGCCTGGGAAGATCTTGATTACGTCGCATCCTGCCTCCATAGCTGCAATAGCCTCGGTTGGAGTCATAACGCCTGGCAGCATAGGTACTCTGTAGCGGTTGCACATCTTGATTGTCTCAAGGTTTAAGCCTGGGCTTACTACATAGTTAGCACCTGCCATGATAGCCATTCTTGCAGTCTCAGGATCCAGAACAGTACCTGCGCCGATTACTACCTTATCATTATCCTTATATTTCTCTACCATATTTGCGATCAGATCAATGGGGCTGCCCTCATCAACGGTCATACAGATCTCGATGAAGTTGATGCCGCCGGCTACGATAGAATCGATCACCTTCTCGCCCTGCTCCAGGTTCTTTGCACGAACCACAGCTACCAGACAGTCTTCTTTCAGTCTTGCCAGAACTTGTTCTTTTTTCATTTCTCTTCTCCTTCTTTCATCTTTGTTCGTAAATACGAATATACTTCATATTTACGATTTTTTATAATTAAATTCTAATAGTTACCGCATGATTTGTCAACAGGAAACCAGCGAAAAAATGTACATTTTTACACGCAATCCACCCATTATCTTTTACCTATATATCCCAAAAGCCTTGAAAGCATGGCGGCCTTTTCACAGACTCTTCGTCCCAGCGCTTCATAATCCTCTGTTGGCTTATAAAGGCTGGAAACGCTGATCGCTCCCATAACCGTTCCATCCGGGCCAAAAACCGGAGCGCCGACACATTCCATATGCTCCTCCAGTTCTCTGGCGTCCAGGCATAGCCCTTTTCCATTTACTTTTTCCAGTTCATCCAGAAAACAGGCCTTATCCCGGATGGTACGTTCTGTAAATGCCCTGAAATGGATCCGCTCCGTAAGAGCCAGCCGCTCCTCCTCTTCTGAATAAGCCAGGATCGCTTTCCAAGTGAGGTGCAGTAAATAGGGTTTTTAGTGCCTACCGTGGCTGTTGTGATAATGGGATTTTCCGGCTCATATTTACAGATATATACAATCTCGTCATCCGCCCGGACGCCGAAGAATACGGTCTTTCCCACTTCTTTTGAAAAAGCCTTTAAAACCGGGTCTATGGTTCCGATAAAATCCATATTGTTGGTATAATTGATTCCTACCCGATAGGCGGTAAGCCCTATGGTATAACGCTGCTTCTGCTCTCTGGCCACATGAACCATCCCCGTATGCACCAGAGTTGTAAGAATATCATAGGCGCTTGTCTTTGGGATGGAAAGCTGCTCACAGATCTGATCCAGCGTAATGCCGTCCGGCTTTTTTGACACCAGTTTTAATATATCCACCGTCCGCAGTGCCGTCCTGTTTAATTTCATCGTGTCTCCTTATTATATGCAGTCCGGACTACCTGCCCGGTTCATTTTACAGGGTCACGCCCTGTTTAAAGATAGCCATATCATGGAAACCTGCTTCCTCAGATTTTACCTTGCGGCCGGAAGCAACCTCCAGCACATAGCCAAGCAGTTCCTCTGCCAGTTCTTCCTTTGTCTTATCCTCGACCATACGGCCTGCGTTAAAATCGATCCAGTTATTCTTGTGGCCTGCAAGCTTGGAATTACTGGAAATCTTTACAGTAGGAACCGGGGATGCAAAGGGTGTGCCGCGGCCGGTTGTAAAGAGCACCATATGGGCGCCGGACACAGCCAGGGCCGTAGCTGCCACTAGGTCATTGCCGGGAGCACTTAAAAGATTTAAGCCCTTTACCTTAACCGGTTCGCCGTACTCCAGCACTCCCTTTACAAGAGCGCTTCCGGACTTCTGGGTGCAGCCTAAGGACTTGTCCTCCAGAGTGGAAATACCGCCCTTTTTGTTACCGGGGGATGGATTTTCATAAATGGTCTGGTTATGGCTTGTGAAGTAATTTTTAAAATTATTGATCAGGTCTACGGTCTTGTCAAAAAGTTCCGGAGTTGCACAGCGGTTCATAAGAAGGGTCTCAGCGCCGAACATCTCAGGCACCTCAGTCAGGATCGTTGTACCGCCCTTGCTTACTAAAAGATCGGAAAATGCTCCTACTACCGGATTGGCCGTGATTCCGGAAAGTCCGTCGGAGCCGCCGCATTTCATGCCGATAATCAGCTCGCTGGCATCAATTTTCTCTCTGGAAAATGCTCCTGCATAGGCTGCCAGCTCTCCGATCAGCTTCATGGCCTCCTCCATCTCGTCCTCTACATCCTGGCACTGGAGGAACTTCACTCTCTGTTCGTCATACGCTCCGATATAGTCCATAAGCACAGGAATATTGCTGTTTTCGCAGCCCAGTCCCAGAACAAGCACGCCGCCTGCATTTGGATGGTGGATCATATCTGCCAGAACCTTACGGGTATTCTCCTGATCGTCTCCCATCTGGGAGCAGCCGTATGGATGCTGGAATGCGATCACGTCCTCTACATTACCTCCCACAAATTTCTTAGCAGCCGTTTCCAGGGCCTTTGCAATGGAGTTCACACAGCCTACGGTAGGAATGATCCAGATTTCATTGCGGATTCCTGCCTTCCCGTCGGTTCTGCGGTAGCCTTCAAAATATGTGTGCTCTGTGGGTTCTACATCCTGATGGCCTTCCGGCTCATAATCATAAGTAAGAACATCTCCAAGAGCCGTCTTCACATTATGAACGTGAACCCACTGTCCCGGCTGGATATCCTCCTTGGCAAAACCGATGCGGAAGCCGTACTTTACAACCTCTTCTCCGCTCTTTATTTCCCTCAGCGCAAACTTGTGGCCCTGGGGGATATCTTCCATAAGGGTCACTGCGGTTTCTGCCGCCTGCAGTACCTCTCCCTTATTTAAAGGGCGCAGTGCAACGGCAACATTGTCATTCTGATTGATCTTTACAATATCCTGCATGATCGCTTCATTCTCCTGTTCTTTACTTGGTGCTCTCTGGCCTGACAGTCTTTTGGGGATGCCGGTCAGGTCTATGTAAGTGCTTACATTCATTTTATCCATTTTCCCGTAAGAAGTCAATAAAAAAATAGAAAACTCTTGCAATATTTTCCGAAAAAATGTATAATAAAGTTAGCTTGTAAGCGCTTACAGAATGTGAGGTTATTCCATACATGAATATATATGATGTATCAAAACATGCCGGAGTATCCATTGCCACGGTTTCCCGTGTATTAAACGGCAATCCCAATGTCAGCGAGCGTACCCGTGAAAAGGTTCTGCGCGTCATGGATGAACTTGGCTATACACCCAATGTATTTGCCAGAGGACTGGGGCTTGACACCATGCAGACCATAGGGATCATGTGTTCCGATTCCTCCGATCCCTATCTGGCCGGTGCCATCTACTATCTGGAACGGGAACTTCGCAGCCATAACTATGATTCTATTCTCTGCTGTACGGGTTATGATCTGAAGGTCAAGCAGAAGTATTTTAATCTGCTGCGCTCCAAGCGTGTAGACGCCATTATTCTGGCCGGTTCAAAATTTGTGGAGCTTTGCCCCAAGGATAATGATTATATCTTAAAAGCTGCACATGATATACCTGTCATGCTTGTAAACGGTTATCTGGAGGGGGAAAATATCTACAGCACAGTCTGCGATGATTATTCTGCTGTGTATGATGCGGTTTCCCGGCTGATCCGTTCCGGAAGCAGGCGGATTCTTTATCTGTATACCAGCTATTCTTACAGCGGGTTAAACAAGATGGATGGATATAAGGCAGCTCTTACTTCCTGCGGACTTCCCGTGCGGGAGGATCTGATCCATCAGTGTCCCAAAAATCTTGAGGATGCCAGAGACCTGCTCCTGAGACTGTCAAAACAGGGGCTTGACTTCGATGCAGTTGTAACCTCGGATGATTCCCTGGCAGTAGGAGCGGTTAAATACGCCCATGCAAAAGGGATTTTCCGTACCAGACCATGCTCAGTATCATCGGCTATAATAATTCTCTTTTATCCCGCTGTACAGATCCTGAGATCACCTCTATCGACAGCCGGGTGGAGACATTGTGTACGACTACAGTAAAAACACTTATGGAAGTTTTCAGCGGCGAATCTGTGCCCAGCCGGACTACGATCGCCTCTGATCTTATAAAAAGAAACACCACAAACTTTTAACATTTAAGGAGGCTCTACTAAAATGAAACAGTTTTTAGACAAGGATTTCTTATTATCTACCGAAATGGCTCAGAAGCTTTATCACGACTATGCTGAGACCATGCCTATCCTGGACTATCACTGCCATATTAATCCCCAGGAAATCTGTGAGGACCGCAAATTTGAGAATATCACTCAGGTATGGCTGGGAGGCGACCACTACAAATGGCGTCAGATGCGTTCCAACGGCGTTGATGAAAAATATATCACCGGCGACGCTACGGACAGGGAGAAATTCCAGGCTTGGGCCGAGACCCTTCCAAAGCTGATCGGCAACCCCCTGTACCACTGGAGCCATCTTGAATTAAGAAGATACTTCGGCTACGAGGGCTACTTAAACGGCGATACCGCTGAGGAAGTATGGAATCTGTGCAACGCAAAGCTGCAGGAGGATTCCATGACTGTACGCAACCTGATCCGCCAGTCCAATGTTACCTTAATCTGCACCACCGATGATCCGGTTGACACCCTGGAATACCACAAGAAGCTGGCTGAGGATACTTCCTTTGAGGTACAGGTTCTTCCCGCATGGAGACCTGATAAGGCTATGAACGTTGAAAAGCCAACCTATGCAGCTTATATTAAACAGCTCTCTGAGGTAAGCGGCGTTGAGATCAAGGATTTTGCTTCTTTAAAAGAGGCCTTAAAGAACCGTATGGAATTCTTTAATTCCATGAAGTGCTGTGTATCCGACCATGCTCTTGAGTATGTAATGTACGCTCCTGCTTCTGACGCAGAGGTGGACGCCATCATCGCAAAGGGCTTAAAGGGCGAAGCTGTTTCCCGCGAAGAAGAGTTAAAGTACAAGACCGCGTTCATGCTGTTTGTTGCAAGAGAATACAACAGAATGGGCTGGATCATGCAGCTTCACTACGGCTGCAAGCGCGACAACAACGCATATATGTTTGAGCAGCTTGGTCCTGATACCGGCTTTGACTGTATCAACAACTACGCTCCAAGCGCACAGATGGCAGACTTCTTAAATGCATTAAGCGCTACCAATGAGATTCCAAAGACCATCATCTACTCCTTAAATCCAAATGATAATGCTTCCATCGGCACCATCCTGGGCTGCTTCCAGGAGAAGTTCCCCGGCAAGATCCAGCAGGGTTCCGCATGGTGGTTCAATGATCACAAGACCGGCATGACCGAGCAGATGACCTCTCTTGGAAACTTAGGCTGCCTCGGAAACTTCATTGGTATGCTGACCGACTCCAGAAGCTTCCTGTCCTACACCAGACATGAATATTTCCGCCGCATTATGTGCGAACTGATTGGCGGCTGGGTAGACAACGGCGAATATCCGGCAGATATGAAGTCCTTAGAGACCATCGTAAAGGGTATCTGTTACAACAATGCTGTAAATTACTTTGGATTTGATTTAAAGACGGTAGAGTAATTTAAACGTATATTCAAAATGGGAGGTTCCCTTTGACGGGGCCTCCCATTTTCGATCCTATTCTTCTATAAACGAATGGCTCATAATATAAAATTCATCCTGGCTGGGCTGGTATTTCTTTTCCATCTTTTCCAGAGTATCATCATATTTCTGTGCCTCTTCTTCACTGATTGCCATCACCGGGCTGTCCTGGTAAATCCATTTGTGTCCGTCAAGAGCGCCGGGAATCAGTTCCCTTACCATCATTGCAGAAGGATATTTTCCATTTTCCGTACCTACATTGTATTTTTTGCAGCTCTTAAAGCCGCACCCCACATAATTGACCGGGCTTCCAAATATCACCACTGTGTCATATCCAAGCTTAACAGCCTTTTCAAAGGAATGTTCGATCAGCTTTCTGCCATAGCCCCTTCTCTGATAACCAGGCTTAATGCAGACCGGGCCAAAGGTCAAAATCTCCTTTTTATTTCCTTCTTCATCCAAAAGCCATGCTTTTGTGTACATGATATTTCCTATTACAGTTCCATTTAACTCCAGGACAAAGTCCAGCTCCGGTATAAAATCCTCATGTTCCCGCATAATATGCACCAGATAATGCTCGACGCATCCGGGAACATACATATTGTAAAAGGCTTCTCTTGTGATCTGCTCAACGATTGCGTAGTCTGCTTTCTCTTCATTTCTGATATTGATCATTTCCTGCATTCTTGTTTCCTCCTCAGGCAATAAATATTTGCGAAAAAAATCATCCATCTGCTTCTCGTAGACGGCTTCCATCTCTTCTTTGTCTTTCTTACGTCCAGTTCTGTCGGCCATGTTTAGTAACAAATAAAACGGCACATAAAACTCAACTGCCAGCTGTCTGGGCTTTTTTTTATAAGCTTGCCATGTATTATCATTTCACGAAAAATATCTTCTATGTAAGTTAGCGGACCGTCTGTTAAAACCTTTTCATACAATGTGCCTGCTTCTGTGGTTTTATACTGTTCAAGAGTCAGCATTTTCCGAAAATTGCAGGCAGTTTCATCCATACTCCAATAATGAAACTGGGAAAGCATATACTCCTTCAGGCTTTTGGGAGATACATCTGAAAAGGAATCTGGCATTTCGGAAAACTCCTTTTCAGGGACGCCGCTCTTTCTGGAGCGTTCTGCATCCAGTTCACAGACATATGTAAAAATAGAATCAAAGACATCTCTTTTATTTTTGTAATGCTTATATAATGCGCCTTTTGTCATGCCCAGAGTCCCTGCAATCTGGCTGACTGAAACTGCTTCGTAGCCCTTTACGACAAATAATCCCAGCGCAGCTTTTAAAATACTTTCTTTTGTGTCCGTCATAGTAAGACCTCCAGAAGTAAACAATCGTTCACTTGTCAAGGCTATTTTATCTACCCTTTCCATCCTTTCAGGCAACAAAAAAGACCACCCCTCCAAAAGCCGCTGTATGCGTCCTTTGCTTAGATGATCTCTCTTCACGTGTGAGCAAAACGATAAGCCGGGTTATGTCGTTGGATGGCCATCTATCTAGAACTGCTGTCGCCAGCAGTCTCAAGCAACCTACCCGGAAGCTGACGGGCCGCCATTATGCTTCCTGTTTGGTCTTGCTTCGAGTGGGGTTTACATGTGCCCCGCCTGTTACCAGCCGGGCGGTAGTCTCTTACACTGCCCTTCCACCCTTACCTGCCTGCTTTCGCAGACTGGCGGTATATTTCTGTTGCACTGTCCCTGGAGTCGCCTCCGCCAGACGTTATCTGGCACCCTGCCCTGTGAAGCCCGGACTTTCCTCTCCTGCGGCCTCTCGGTATCGCAGCAGCGGCCATCTGTCTTTACTCACAACTATAGTAGTTTAACACAAAACCGGCGGCATGTCCAGTTTTTGAGAATTTTTCTTCAACTCATTTTTTCCTGAATTGGAAAATTATACAAAAAAACAGTTGACCTCCCCTTCTGTTAATGCTACAATTTAATCAGAAAAAGGAATACGCAGTTGGAGCTTCCTAAATGTTTCAGTAAAAGCCGGCTCGGCCACCGTCCCAGAGTGGTCAGGCCGTTTTTTATTGCCTGCGTTATTCTTTTTTAAATATAACGTTTGGAGGGAATGAAATGAAAGAAACACTCAATTCAAAAAAGGGGCTGCTTATATGGGGCGGCCTGCTGGGAGCCGTGGCTGTATGGCTGGCTATTATGGGAAATCCCGGAAATATGGCATTTTGTATCGCCTGCTTTATCCGCGACATTGCAGGCGCAGCCAAGCTGCACACGGCACCCATTGTACAATATATGCGCCCTGAAATCGCAGGCCTGATAGCCGGAGCTTTCATTATTTCCATGGCCACCGGGGAATACCGCTCTACCGCCGGCTCCTCTCCCATGATCCGCTTTCTTTTGGGAATTATTACTATGATCGGCGCTCTGGTTTTTCTGGGATGTCCATTGCGCATGGTCATCCGTATGGCCGCCGGAGATCTGAATGCCTATATGGGACTGATTGGTTTTGTGCTGGGTGTAGGCACCGGCTGTATCTTTTTGAAAAAGGGCTTCAGTCTGGGACGATCCTTTGATACGAAAAAAGAAAACGGCTACATAATTCCTGCCATTTTCCTGAGTCTTCTGGTTTTAAGCATCGCTACTCCTCTTTTTGCAGCAAGTACAGAAGGTCCCGGAAGCCTTCATGCTCCCATCCTCGTATCCCTGGCAGCCGGTCTGATCTTCGGCGCCGCTGCTCAGAAAGCAAGAGCCTGCTTCGCAGGCGGTATCCGCGATGTGATCCTGATGAAAAACTTTGATCTTTTAAGTGTAATTGCCGGACTTTTTGGCGTAATGCTGGTTTACAACCTGGTATCCGGCAATTTTAAACCGGGATTTGAGGGCCAGCCTATTGCCCATGCAGAAACTCTCTGGAATATCCTTGGCACCTATACCGTAGGCTTTGCAGCCGTATTAGCCGGAGGCTGTCCTCTGCGCCAGCTGATTCTGGCAGGCCAGGGGTCTTCGGATGCCGCTGTTAATGTGCTTGGCATGCTGGTTGGTGCAGCCCTGTGCCACAACTTTGGCCTGGCTTCCAGCGGAACAGGAACCACGCCTGCGGGACGGATCATGTGTATCGTATGTATTGCGGTGCTCTTTGCTGTGGCTGCTTCCTGTATGAGAAGAACAAAAAAATAATTCTTAAAAAGGAGATGATAAAATTTATGAAAGAAATAGATGTAAGAGGGCTTTCCTGCCCGGAGCCGGTGCTGATTGTAATGGATGAAATGGATGCTGCTCCAAAGGAGCCTCTGGCTGTTCTGTCGGATGCAGCCCACACCAGAGATAATCTTTTAAAGCTGGCTCATGAATATCACAGAGAAGCCTCCGTAGAAATGAGAGGCAAGGATTATGTGATAACCATCAGCTAATATAACGGCCTGCCATCTGAAGCGCTTTTCGGATAGCAGGCATTTTTCTTTTCGTATAGTCATATGCCAGTTTTACGGAATCTTCCATGGTTTCAAAGGTGAGAAGCCCTACCTGCTCCCCTTTTGCATCCGCTCTTATTTATAAAATATGAGGATACCGGCCTTTCTGAGCCAGTATCCCCATCATTTTTAAAACTGTACAATATCCTTGATCTCTGCAGCCGATTCTACATTTTCACCATAGAGAACCGGGCCTTCGCCGTGGTAGTCCTTCTGATACTCAATTCCTACCTTGGCCCGTACCTTTACCCACTGCTTGGTACGGTACTTTTCTGCATCCTTCCATTTGCACATAAAGCCAAGGAATGTCATATCGGCCTCACAGCAGGTCATGGCCATACGCCCCGGAACGAACTGTCCCTTTGGAAACTTGGGGGATTTTAATACCATAGCTGTGAACTCCACCGTTTTTCCCTGATACCGTTCCGGCTGATCCATGCAATCAATATACCAGATTCCGTAATCCTCCGGCTTGATTTCAATTACATCCGCATTGATATCATAGGGAAGATCCTCTTCCAGAGTGGCCTGTTCGATCTCACCCTCTGCATCCTCCAGCACGATCTCGCTGTCCCGGCTCATGGCTCGGATGGTCCGGCGGTAAGAGGTAAGCTTTTCATCCGAAATCCCATCACAGCGGTTCATGATTACAAGCTCGGAACCGCGAAGCATTGCTCCTAACAGGGGCTTCATGTTCTGAACATAGAGATCAAACGTAGATCCGTCAATGATCGTGATCTGCTGGTAGATGAACCAGTCCTCAGGAAGCTTTAACTCGTCCTGATTCCACATGCCGTTCCACTCCATAATCACCCGTTCCGGACGGTAAATTACTTCTAATTCGTTGAGATATTCCGGGGTAAGCTTTGAAAAATCATCCACATAAACCACAGCTGTCCGATTTTTCTTAAGCTTTTTCTCGTCATACTCCGTATCTCCCTCTTCGCAGACAATCAGCAGTGTTTTTCCTTCTGTCTGAAAATAGTCCTGCTCCATGGTAAATTCCAAAAACTGGGTTTTTCCCGCTTCCAGAAATCCATTGATCAAAAAGAGGGGCATTACATTATCTTCAATTTCATTTCCCATCATATCAACCTCTTTAGCCTCTTCCAAACAGGCTGTTCAATTCTTCTTCCTTTAAGCTGGCTCCGATGACACATACCTTA
>ENA-OQAB01000631-OQAB01000631.1-human-gut-metagenome-genome-assembly--contig:-NODE-631-length-18456-cov-3.106007_pt1 | contig 18456 bp, 27 predicted proteins | sample MGYA00242490_ERZ504517 | MGnify/ENA primary metagenome ERZ504517 (study PRJEB26092, sample SAMD00036298) | human gut metagenome | host: Homo sapiens | study: EMG produced TPA metagenomics assembly of...
AAAAACTGAAGAACCACAAGGGACATAACTCTATGCTGGTACTTCGTCCCGCCGATGCGGAAGAAACAACCGTAGCATGGAAACTCGCAATGGATATATGTCTACTCCGACAGCTTTGATATTCTCCCGCCAAAACATCGTCAACCTGCCCGCAGGCAACGATTACAGTCAGGCGGCCAAAGGCGCTTACATCGTAGCAGGCTCGGACGAGAATCCGGACATCACCCTCGTCGCTTCAGGTTCCGAAGTGGCTACGCTGGTGGCAGGTGCGGAACTGCTGACGTAAAGACGGTATCAAACTGCGTATCGTATCCGCTCCGTCGAAGGACTGTTCCGCAGTCAGGCTCCGGGCTATCAGGAAAGCATTATTCCGGCAGACGCAAAAGTATTCGGTCTGACCGCCGGCCTGCCCGTTACGCTGGAAGGCTTGGTAGGTGCCCACGGTAAGGTTTGGGGACTGGAATCGTTCGGTTTCTCCGCTCCTTACAAAGTATTGGACGAAAAGCTGGGCTTTACGGCAGAGAACGTATACAAGCAGGTAAAAGCAATGATTTAATAAACAGGCGATAAAACGGTAAGGTGATAAAACGATGGAACTGTCACCTGCCGTTTTATCACTTATCACTCTATCACTTTATTTTTATATGAAAACTATTGGACTTTGTTCCGACCACGCCGGATTCGAACTGAAAGAGTACGTTCGCGGTTGGCTGGAAGTAAAAGGCTGGCCTTACAAAGATTACGGAACCTACTCCGCCGAGAGTTGCGATTATCCCGACTTCGCCCACCAACTGGCACAAGCTGTCGAGGCAGGCGAATGTTATCCGGGAATTGCCATCTGCGGTAGCGGAAACGGCATCAACATGACACTCAACAAACATCAAGGCGTTCGTGCCGCCCTTTGCTGGACTGCGGAAATCGCTCATCTGGCACGCCAGCATAATGATGCCAATATCCTTGTCATGCCGGGTCGTTTCATCGGCACGGAAGAGGCGGATATGATTATGACCGAATTCTTCAACACCGCGTTTGAGGGCGGACGTCACCAACGGAGAATAGACAAGATACCGGTACAAGGATAATCTCCGGAATAAGGGAAGCCCTTAACCTGTTATTTTCATCTCGCGAGACGGAATTATTCATCCCGTGAAATGAAAAAAATCATCCTGTGAGACGATTTATTTCCTCTCACAGGATGATTTTTTTCATCTTAGGGGACGGATTTTTTATCCCAAGCCGACGTTAATCCGTATAATGGAAGTCTATTACTTTAACTGTTCCCGCTTTGGATTTTGACAGATAAACGGCTTTAATCTTACGCATGCCGTCAAACTCCGCTTTCAGCTTGTTTTTTCCCATATTTATCTGTCCGAGCTTTACATCCTCTTCCTCACCCTCATTATCATAGATGATATGGAGTTCAACACGGGAATCGGTGGGTTCTATCTCAAGAACGATGTAAGTATAGGCCGATAAATCAGCTTTAAATCCTTTGTTCTTCCATCCGAATTTACCATAACCTTTGTCATAAGTAATCGTTTGAGTCTCCGCATTGCCTTTGGTATAATATCCATAACTGCGGGGAAAGATTTTCACCGGTTCCTGTTTCGCTTGCACGGCAAACGCCATACACATACAAATCTGAGGGCGGTAACTTAGCTGCATCAAACATTCGTAATCTGGAATGTCCCAGTTACGAAGTCTATCTAATAGATTATGGATGCGGCAAATTTAACAAAAAAGTACACATTATGGAATAATGTCCTTGATCTCCGCTCGCGAGGTCTTAACATAACAAAGGACGGCGCAACGTCTTGGCATCTCGCGTGATACCGTCAGGCATCTTCAACATTTGAGTTCGGAAGAACTTTTCCAGGAATGCCGGAACATACGCCTGTGTAAACTTCATGCCTATGAGCAGGAAGTCGTATCCTTTCTCACCTGTTTTCCTTCCATTTCAAGCAGTCGTGTCCATGACTATTTAAGGGAAAGCCATCCGGATCTTCCCCGAATATGTGAAAAGACTGTATATAATTACATGCAGTTTATTCGAAGGAAGTACCATATTCTTTCGACAAGATAAGCAGGTTCCGCCGTTTATGGCGGAATCCGGATTTTCATGTACCTATCCTTTAACACAGCAATATTATACATTATTATATATGAATACCCAAAGCTTTACAAACGGAACAAACCATTCCCTTTCCAAGGCGCAGCAAGGGAAGTGCAGTGCACGTCCCTATTATGAACTGAGCACTTCTCAATTTTCAGACATGAAAATCAGGCGGCTCACGCGTAAGTACGGTTTCGGAGGATACAGCATCTACCGGTATCTTGTAAACGAGGCTCTCCATAAAGGAGACTATTTCCTTCCCTGGTGTGAAGAGACCGCCCGGGAAACCGCCTCTTACTGGAATGCTTCTTTGGAAGATATTACCCGGATTGTGAAGGGTTGCATACAAGTCGGTCTGTTCAACGGCGAACTGTACAGGAGACATCGGGTACTTACTTCGGCGGACATACAGCAGAACTACCTGAAGACCTGCTGCATGCTTTCCCGGCTTCCCGACATTTCCGAAGAACTGGAGCTTGCGGTCAGTTGATTCATAAGACTATTATCCACTTTAAATAAATAAGCTTATGCCAAAAACAGCAAAAAAAGGTTTCACCTATTTCAGATTTGAAACCGACCATTTTTATGATCCGAAAGTCAAGCGGCTAAAGAACAAATTCGGAATGGAAGGCTGGGGCGTTTTTCATTTCATCGTGAATGAGATCTTTCGTGTGGAAGGATGCTACATGGTGATGGATGCCGACGGCCTGTTCGACATAGCGGACTATTCCCGCATGGATGAATGCCGCATTGCCGCCATTATCGATTATTGTACAGATCTGGGGCTGTTCGACAAAAGGCTCTGGCAGGAGAAACAAATCCTTACCAGTGAATACATACAGGAACTGTATACCGGTATCTGCAAAGCTATTCACCGCAAGCCTGCCATTCCCGGGGAACTTCTTCTTTGCCCACCGGAAAATTTGCCGGAAACAGTGCCCGCATCATATCCTGTCCGGGAAGAACCGGTTTCCGCTATGAAAGACAACATTTCCGTCTTATCCGAAAAAGAGAAAGCTTCCCGTCCGGAATCCCCCGATCCCCGTCCGTTACCGGCTTCAGGGGTGTCACATGAGGTTCTTCGCGAAAAAGCTGAAATACTTCGCGAAAATAAACCACAAAATAAAAACAAGAAACATATCCTCCCCAAACCCCTCAACCATTCCTTCGGGCAATCCGGATGAGGAGAATTTTCTTTCAAGGAAACTTAAAAGCATGGGAGTATCCGAGAACAATATCCGGTGGGTGCATTTCCTGAGGGGATATTATCCGGATTTTCCAGTCGAGACAGCTATCCGGGAGATTGAGCAGAGCCATTTCCAGCTCACCACGTTCAATTATCTGGAACCCCTGATAAACAACTATATCGCCAAGTACAATGCCGAATACGGGCAGGCGGACCGTGAAAGGAAACAGGCCGAGACGATGCGCTCCATGCGCAAAACCCTCGATCTTCTGGGGATAGCCGCAAGAGACCAGCAGGAGATCATGCAGCTTGCCGCCGTCGCACCTGTGGTACTGGCTTCCGTCCTGAAGGAAACCTGGGGTAACAGGAGAATTAAAAGCCCCACAAGGTTTATCCTGAGCCGTATGCGCCAGGCCGTACCCATGTCGGCATAGAGAATGGATTTTAGGAACAATTAAACATAACAAGTCATGACATCACAGGAAGCCAACTTGATACCGTTGGAAGATATTCTCTCCTATTACGGGCATAATCCTTCCCGGCACTTTGGGGGGGTATGACATGTACAGTTCGCCTTTCCGGCGTGACAGCTCGCCGAGTTTCAAGGTTTTCAAAGAGGAGAACCGCTGGTATGATTTCGGCGAGGGCACTCATGGCAGGGCCGTAGACCTGGTCATGCGCATTGAGAACTGTTCCTTTCCGGAGGCTATGCGCCGTATCGGGGAAATGGGCTTTGCAGGGCATGCCGGTGCTACCTCCGGACAGACTTCCGTTCGGGAGAAGAGAGCGCCTTCGGGAAGTTCGATGAAGATCCTGGAAACCGTTCCCTTGAGAAACTGCCATCTGTTTGAGTATGCCGCCTCGCGTGGTATCGATGCGGATGTCATCCGTAAGTATTGTGTGGAGGTTCACTACTGTTTTGAAAAGAACCCCCGCGAGAAATACGCGATTGGATTTGCCAATGACCATCAGGGGTTCGAATTGCGGAACAGCATGTTCAAGGGCTGTGCCAATGCCAAGGACATTACCAGCATTGCAGAGGGCAACCGTTCCTGTGCGGTTTTCGAAGGTTTCTTCGACCTGCTCAGCTTCAAGCAGTATGCAAAGGATCATCCCGAACTGCCGGCACTGAATAAGCTGGATGTATGTGTGCTCAACTCCACAGCCATTGTCGAACGTTCGAAGGATTTCCTCTCAAGGTATGAGAAAGTACACGCTTTCCTTGACAATGACGGCCCGGGACGGGAGGCTTTCCGAAAAATGCAATGGTTCCTTCCAAAAGGTACGGTATTGGTGAACGAATCGGAGCGTCTGTATCCGTCATGCAATGATTTTAATGAGTTCCTGCAGAAAATGAAATGCCCGGTAAGCGGGCATGAGATGTGAAGAGCAAAAAAAACAGAATAATGAAAACATTTGAAGAAATATACCGGGATGTAACAGAACGTAGCGGCTGCAATTCCGGAGAGACATTCGCAATGGCCATGTTTGAGGAAGGCATGGGACAGAACCTTGAACGATGCATGGATAAGGCTGCCGGTTCCTATACGGCTCTCATGGCCTTTGCCGGATGGTTCGGAAACCGTCTGGCCAGGGAGTCTGTCAGGTGCAATGCCGCCCGCGTAAACTTCTCCCAGAATATTACAATTGAGGGGAAAAGATACACCACCCGGTTCGGGACTGTCACTTTCAGTACAGAAGAAAAGAAGAGCCTTGAAGAGCGTGCGGAAGAGATTGCCGAAAGACTGTTGTCATCCGGCTCGGCGAATAACCTGAAAGCGGCATTGAAAGAAGCCGTACTGATCGGCTACGATTTACAGAAGGATGACTTTGACGAAGATTAAGCAATCAAGTATGAAACAGGAGAATGACATACCGGATAAAATCATGGAGCGTATCCGCAAGCTGATACGCCTGAAGGAGTCGACAACCTCGGAAGGAGAGGCGAACAACGCGGCCATACTGGTGAACCGGCTTCTGAGGGAGTATAACCTCTCCCTGCTTGACATAAATGACAGACAGCCCGAGGAGAAGTTCCAGATAAGGACATCCGACAGGTTCAGTTTCAAGGATACATTCGGCAGTTACTGGAAGCGTGACCTGCTTCATGTCCTGTGTCAATATAACTACTGCCGGCTGCTCATTTATCAAGGAACCACAGACATGATCATCGTTGGAACCGAAGAGAACATTACAGCCGTAAGCATCCTGTATGATTATCTGTGTTCCGCCTTCCGCAGGCTGGCGAATAAAAGACATCTGGAGTACGTGTCATCAAAACGGGGCTATTATCGTACCGGGAAATACAAAAAGAAATATATCCGCTCATATCTTGAGGGAGTGTCACCCGGGCTGAGAGAACAGTTTGAAGCCATGTACAATCTTTCGGTGGAAACAGTCCGTGATACCGCCCTGGTACTTTGTCAGGGCGCACTCATCGACAAGTTCCTGGAGAAAATCAGGATATGTAAAAAAGTCCTGACAAGAAATACACAGACCGACTATTCCGCCTATTATTCAGGTATGGGTGATGGCCGGAGTATCAGTCTGAACAGGCAAATAGAAGGAGGATGCATATGAGGGTACTCTGGATAGTTTTTGCCACTGTCTATATACTGGGTTGGGTGTGGTTCTGTTATTCCGCCATGCATGCCCCCAGTGATCTGGATTTGTGGGGTGAAGAGATAGAATAAGTCATTAAAACCATAATAATATGTACTTTATACATTATATACAGACCTATGCGTCGGTGAACAGGAAAGGCAGTGAACTCCAGGAGTATATTCTGAAGTTCAAGGACTGCCTGCTCAAGGACCGGAATGCATTGGATGACCTGAAGGAAGAGATTCACTGCCGGATAGAGGAACTGGATGCCAAATATCCGCGTACCAAACCCCTGCATTTTGATGCAGGAAAGGATGCCGAACCTCAATGGCACATCCATGTGGAAGGAAAGCCGGACAACCTGGTATGCATCATATCGGTCACGAAAGTGAAATGCCTGTTGGGAGAAGGAACTGTTATCTTTCCCGGGGAAGAACCGGGCAACGGTAAGCCATGAGGAATACATTCTGGTTTGCTGTGGACTATGACGGTACGGGGCATCTTTTCACTTACAAGCCTGAAAGGGATACCGGCATATGGATCGGCAAGGAAGCCCTGCATATTCCCCAGGGAGCGTTCAAGGAAATGTTTCCCGGCATCACCTGGCAGGATATTCCCATAGCGGTAACATTGGAAGTGCTCCCTCGTGAGGAGACCTTCCGGCTACGCCTGTCAAAGAGCTGCAGCTACCTTTTCAGAAAATATATCCGTATCCCGAGAAAAGGAGAGTAATCAAAACATTAGAGCCATGAATAAATCAGATGCAGAAAGAATTTTCCTCTTGGCAACCAAAAAGAGTGCTGAAAGAGACGGCACGACCTATTGTATAGGCGTGTTTAAGTTAGGTACTTCAAATATGGAGTTTATTGTAGGAGAAACCGACAATGACCGGGAATACAAGGCCGGTGATGAAGTCCCGTATATCTATAGTGCCGACTATACAAGTGATATGCAAAAAGCATTGAACTGGCTGAATGGCGTAAAATAAAAAAGGAATGGACTATGGAAATATTAACGTCATTACAATGGGCTAAAAAGGGTTTTATACCCAATGAGGGGACGGAAGGTACAGAACAATGGACTAATTGTTATTACTCTGCCAAAGCTGTCTATTTCAAAGACTGTGAAGTACATGAAGATAAGGAAGCTGCAAAAGCCATCCTCTCTGCCAAAAGGAAGGAATATCGGGATGTAGCCAAGAAACGGGAAGAGAAGAGAAAACAGAATGCTGAATACCGGGAGAAAATGAAAACTCATTGGCAATGGTTACAAGAGGGAAGAATTCCTGACCCTCATGCACGTTGGAGAGTTGGAGAGGAATTGAATAGAACTTATAATACCTGTTCTTATGGCAGTAAATACTGTTATTGCCATGAGAGATATACCCATGAGCCTAAAAATGATGAAGAGATACAAAAAGCCATTTTGGATTTTCATAAAAACGGAAATAGCCGGGGCTGAATATAAACAGTATAGAAGATGAATAAATACATGGACTGGGAACTCTATGAAGAACCGCCTGAAGGATTCTCTATTGACAAACATACCGGTTCTCCTCTATTCGGATATGATTTCTTTACAAACGGTAAAAGTGTCCTGAAGGGTCAAAAGAGGGTTCTTGTGAAGGCCAACATACCTGCCAATGACATAGCGGTTAATCACCCAACGAACAAAATGCAGAAGCCCAAGAGCAAAGAGCCCAAACAAGACCCGATGATTAACCGTAATGTACGTCAAAGGGTAAACGTCTTTGCCCGCGAGAGATTTAAAGTGAAGCTGTTACAAGAAATAGAATTTGATTTAATGGTGTGTCAGCTGGAAGGATGGAGCATGGGAAGCTATGTCTGTGAGATTAAACAATTGATTGATGATATATTTCAGAAAATGACAAAAGAAATGAATAAAACTGTATTATGAAATATCTGGCAGTTGAAATAAATAACATTACAAATATAGAGCATAAGCGGGATATGCGTCTTTCATAAATGGAATAAAAGTTTTAATGGCATTCAGATTTTAACCATGAAAGCGTATCCCCGCTTAATCTACAGAATCACATCAAACCAATATTAATAAAAATGGAAATACAAGGAAAAATCATCGCCGTTCTTCCCATCAGGGATGGGATCGGCAAAACTTCCGGCAATGAATGGAAGAGCCGGGAATTCGTTCTCGAGACAGAGGAAAACAAGCCGCAGAGCCTATGCCTTCAGCTGATGAACGCCAACATTGACCGGTATGCCGTCGAGGTCGGCCAGACTGTACATGTGAAATTCGATTGTGCCGCCCGCCAGTGGGAGAACCGTTGGTTCAATACCCTGACTGCCTGGGAAGTGGTTGTCATCAAGGAAAAGGAGGGCAAGCCGGTATGATAAAAAAGGCATTTCTTTTGGCGGGATTTCTTGCCTGTGGCCTGGCTGTATCGGCACAGTCCTATTCGCTGCGTACCAACATACTCGGTCTGGCTACAGCCAACCTGAACCTGGAAGCGTCCATGACACTGGACCGCAAATGGTCGCTGCACCTGCCGCTTCAGTACAACCCTTTCAAGTTTTCGAAGAACCGCCAGTTCCGCAATTTCTATGCATCTCCCGGTGTACGTTACTGGCTGCTTGAGAGCTATATGGGCGGGTTCATCGGCATGCATGGCACTGCCGGTACATACAGTGTAGGCAACCTTTTCGGCAGTAAATACCGTTATGAGGGTGAAGGTTACGGTGTGGGTATAAGCATCGGGCGGGCATACCAACTGGGACGACGCTGGAACCTTGAGTGGGAGCTCGGAGCCGGGGCGGTGTGGCTGGGATATGACAAATACCTGTGCAAACGTTGCGGTGACCTTGTGGAAAAGGACTACGGCTGGCATTTTCTTCCTACCCGCGCCGCACTGAACATGGTTTACCTTTTTTAATTTTCCCCACCGATGAGAAATACAAGACGTATCATACCCTACGCGTTGCTCTCGGGACTGCTTGTCTCATGTGTTACAGACCACAAGCTGGCACGTGTACGCATTTCCCAGCCTCAAATGAAAGAAGCGGTCGCAGATACCGGCTTCCGCCTGCCCCGGCAGATAACATGGACGGATGACAAAGGGAAGGAGCATATCGTGACCGAGGCCACGAAAGACAGCGTTACGGGTGAATACATTAACCCAGATGGAGCTCTCCGAAATCACCGTCGTGGCAAAGAGCAAACAGGTGGCGGAGAGGAACGGCAAGATCAACCTGGATTTCATCGTCACAGTACCCGGTGAGCTGATCAGCAACAAATGGCAGGTCCAGCTCACCCCTGTAGCCTACAAGCCTGCCGATACGTTGTATCTGGACAGGATTTTTCTTTCCGGGGCTGACTTTGCCAAGATGCAGAAGAAGGGTTACATGCGTTACCAGGCGTTTATGAACTCCATTATACCTGACAGTCTTTACCTTCAGAAGCTGTTCGACGAGAAAGGCTACAAAAAGGCTTTGGCCGAACTTGAAGAAGAGTACTTCCAGGCATGGAAGCATGAGGTTATCAGCAAAGAACGCTGGATTGACTGGTCGGACAAGGCCAACGCACGTTTCGCACTGTTCAATTACAGGATGGAGCGTAACAGGCAGGCCATAGCCGGCTACAACTCCATACTTGAGTATCTTCCCGCTTACTACCTGCGTCGTGAGATGGACGGTAAGTACATTCCTTCCAAATGGAAAGTGTTTGCCGAGGGAAACTACAAGATCCGTACCCGGAACATAACCCCGGAGGATTCGGTTTCCATCACCAGACGCTTCACCGACTATGCGAAGATAGCCGAGAACCGGAAAAGGAAAGAGCAGGCCGGTGAAATGTACGAAAAGTATGTACGGTTCCCGTATGAAGCGGCACGCCTGGATACAGTCATCAAGGAAGGTGATAATTTCGTGTATTACTACAAGCAGGAACTTCCGGCTACGGAAAATACGAAAAAGATAGACCTGACACTTGACGGGCAGATCCTTTCAAAGGATGAGACAAAGACACAGCTCCCCCCTTCGGATACAATCACCTACTTCATTTCAAGCATGGTGCAGTTTTTGGACCGTACTCCACGCTATAAAAAGAAAATCATCACCCGTAAGGATGAAGTCAACCTTCGGGCATATGTGACCTACAAGAGTGGAAGCACCGAATTTTCCGAGGACATCGGGGATAACAGAGCGGAAATCGACAAGGTGTTCGAAACCATCCATGGCATCAATTATACAGGGGAGTTCCTCATCGACAGTATCCGTATGACAGCCACGTCATCTCCCGAGGGCAGTGCCGATATGAACCTTTTCCTCTCAAGGGGGCGTGCACTGGCACTCAAGAGATACCTTGCCCGCCGCAGCGATGACCGCGAAGGAGTCGATACACTTTTCCGCCCGCGCTGGACCGGCGAGGACTGGAACCGGCTGCATGAACTGGTACTGGCGGATGACAGTCTGGAAAACAAGGCATATCTTCTGCGCATCATGAAAGAGACGGACAATCCGGACAGCCGGGAGTATTCCCTGCGTAAATACCCCGCCGACTACAAGCGTATCCGGGAAAAACATTACCCGTTGCTGCGCGGTGTGGAGTTCAAGTTCCATCTTCATCGCCGGAACATGCTTCAGGATACGGTAATCATGCCGGTTATTGACACTACCTACATGCAGGCTGTAAAAATGATAGAAGACAGACAATACCGGCAGGCCCTTGCCATCCTGGACGTATCTTATCCGGACGACTACAATACGGCAGTATGCCTGATGTCCCTGGGTTATGACAAGCGTGCGCTTGAAATCATGGCGGGACAACCCGACACTTCGGACAGGAACTATCTGCTGGCCATTCTGTACAGCCGCCTGAAAAGAGAGGAGGAAGCTCTCAAAATGTATGTCAAGTCATGTGACCAGGATGCTTCCAAGATATGGAGAGGCAGGCTCGATCCGGAGATTAACAAACTGATAGTAACCTATAATTTATATAAAGATGAACTATATTAACAAGCTGGCATCCTTCGCGGTTCTTGTAACCGCACTGAGCGGTTGTGACTTCAACGAGGATTTCTGCATAAGAAACGGGGAACTTGTTGCCTGGTGTGATTTCAGCGGAATCAAGGAGCCGCTTCCCATACCGGCGCAGCGGCACATGATTGCGTTTCCCCTCGGGCATACGGATATCCCTTCAGGTACGGAAACTACCTTTACACAGGATACCCTTCGCTGGAGTATTCCCCAAGGTGAATACCGCTTCCTGTTCTATACAGGGAATTACAAAGTAAGTGATATTTCAGAATTACCATGAAGCGCGTCTTACCGTACAGACAGATACAGTGGAAGGCGGGGCGGCTTACATCCCGGGAATACAGGGTTTCTGCTGTTCGGCCATGTTCAGCGAACGTCCGGAGTATCAAAATCCCAAAAGGGTGGAAGTCAGCCCCTCGGCGTTCGTCCAGCGCCTGAACATACAGATCAATGTATCCGGCAACACTGTTCCCCTATCTTCCTTACAGGGTACGCTTTCAGGTATTTCCACCGGGCGGTATCTCGTTTCCCGTGAAAGGACAGGGAATGCAAGCCTCACTACCGTATTTGCACGCAAACAGGATTCTAACCGGTGGCGTACAAGCCTGTATGTATTCGGTTTCAGTCCCGTAGCAGAGAATATACTGACAGTGAAAGTTGGGATGGATGAAGAGGATTCCGCATTCAATGAAGAGCAGACGGTTGACCTGACACCGTACGTCAGAGGTTTTGAAGGTGAGGAACTTTCATTGGAACTCAATCTGCACATCGGTAAAGAACTGACCATAGGCCAGCCGGTTGTCATTCCGGATTGGGAGGACATACCTGAGACAGAACTATAAAACTATAACTAACATTTTTTAACATGAAAACAAGATTTTTTCTTTCAGCGGTAATGGCCGCAGGTCTGCTGGCCTCATGCAGCAACAGTGAAGAGACATTTATTGAAAACGAAACAGGCCGGGAACATACGCTTGCACAGCTGAATATCCTGCCAACCGTAGGAACAGAAACCAGAGCCGGTTTTGTCCCCAAAACGGACTGGGCGGCGGGTGATGCCCTGGGACTGTTCATGTACAAGGTAACCGGATGGGGCGATGCCTATCCGCGTTATGATGCCCAGAACAACAAGTCAACCAGAGAGACAAACGGCTGGTCGCAGGCCAGTCCGGTGTATCTTCTTTCGGACAAGGCAACGATATGGGCATATTACCCGTACAACGGTGCAGTAACCGACGGGACAAAAATACCCGTCCCCATCAACGTAGGCACATCCGTCGATTACATGTGGGGAAAAAGTTCCAACCAGGTGTCGGTAATTGAAACCGAGGCTAAAATTCCGATGAGACATGCCCTCTCGCAGTTTGTCATCCGTCTGAAAGTTTCCCCCGAATACCATAACGACGGGAATCTTACATCGGCCAAGCTGAAGGCAACGGCGGCCAAGTTTGCCACCGTCGGGACGATGAACCTGAACGATGAGGGGAAAATCACATTCCAGCCGACCAGTACCGAATTGTCGTGGAGCCCGAACACAACCGTCCCCGCCCAGGGAGAACAGGCGGTAGACTATGCCGCAGCCATTTATCCGATGAATATTTCCGGAGGTGAGGTATCGCTCGAGGTCGTGATCGACGGCGCGACCTATACATATTCCATTCCGCAGATTCTCTGGGAAGCCGGAAAGAGATATATCTACTCGGTCACCATGCGCTCCAATGATGCGGAAATCGTGGGAAAACGGGCAGTCGGTAACAATAGAGGGTTGGACATCCACTGAGGAGGATATCACACTTGTACCGATCAAATAAATTAGTAACCTATGGGGGAGCCTTCCGGTTCCCCATAAAACAAAAACCATGATAAGATTAATAAAACCGATTGTTTGCGCAGTGCTGCTGCTTTCCTTTTCATCCTGCAGGGACGATGCCGCAGAGAAGGAAGCCGTCGCCGGCAGCGGGCTTGTCACATTTACCGCCGTCACCGGGGATGCGGAGACACGAAATACCCAGGAGAGCAGCTTTGAGGCGGGCGATGCCATAGGCGTATTTGCCATTGAACCGAAGACCGGTGTATATTGGGCAGTGAACAATAAATACATCTATGACGGCAATACGTTCAAACCTGCGACGGAAGCGGATAATATTATTGTAACGGTGGGAACCGATTTCGACTTCTATATATACTATCCTTTCAAGGAAGGGCAAACGGACATTACCGCCATATCCCATTCCGCCGGAGATCAGGATGAGAAGTCCGGGTGGCTGTCAGCGGATTTCATGACTGCGACCTATACGGAACCGGTTCTGAACTATACGATACCGCTGAATTTCAGACACAGGCTCTCGACTGTGGAGGTCAGGATCGAGCGTAACGAAGGAGTCCGGGAGGCTGCCATAGAGAATGTGAAACGCACGAGCCGTTTCAACCTGCTTACCGGTGAGGTCGTTACGGACGAAAGCAGGGGAAACTGCCGGATGTACAGATATTCCCAGCAGGGGGATGCCACAACGGTATTCCGCGTGACCGTTCCCGCCCAGACGCTTACGACTTCCTCCAACTATGTAACCCTTACGGGAGATGCGGACATAAAACTTCGTGGAACTTCCGATATGGTCACCCGTGCCGGTCAGATACACAATTACAGTATCGACTACAAGAAACAGATTACCATTCTGGACTATACGGCGGGCGGTACTACCACAGGTGCGGGACTCTACAATATCGGAAGCACCTGTACAGTGAGGGCGAGTGTGAATGGCGGTTATGAGTTTGCAGGGTGGTATGAGGCAGGCAGGATCGTATCCGATGCGGTACAGTACAGTTTTGAGGTTCTGACAGACCGTACCCTTGAACCCAAATACCGGAATTACGGCGGTTGGTCGGTTACTTTGACGGCAAGCCCTTCATCCCTGGGCTGGAAAGGAGGTAACTCGACACTTACTGCGGGAGCTTCACGTGATGTATTTGTAAATGGCATAAAGGAAAGTTCACAGACCGGTTCCCCGTCCATTACCGGCGGTTCGGACGGCTTCTTCCTTTCAGGGAATACGGTAACGGTAGCGGAGAACACCACCGCATCCGCACGCAGCTGTGTCTTTACGGCAAGCTATGGTGGAAATTCCGCCACAGCCACAATCAGCCAGGAGGCAGCTCCGGTCAGCTACTATTTCAGTTATACGGATGGCAGCACCACCCATAGTGAACGTACCGAGGCAAGTGCCGGTTCATTCACATTGAGTATAACAAGCTATAAAGTGACAGGCAACAGCCACAGAGACCTTTCTTGGAGTGCGTCAGGGGACAGCTGGATTCACGTGTCCGGAAGTTCGGTAAGCTATGATGAAAACCCGGGGAAAGAAATCCGTAGTGGAAACGTGACGCTCACACAGGCAGAAAGTGGAAAAACAATAACATTGACTGTCAGACAAAAAGGAAAGACTTCCATAGACATTGATCCTTAATTGCAAAATTAACCATAAACGATATGATAAAGATAAAGGCATACAAATGTATTGTAACATCCATGCTTTTTTGTCCCGCATTCCTTACAGGCTGTTCGGGTGAAAAGGGCCCGCTTGAGCAGGACGGGGAAAGAGAGCTCCTGGTGGAGAACTGTTTCAGCCGCAGTTCCGGGGCAGATACGGACGGCTCTCTTGTAAAGGACTTCGGAATGGTATTGCTTGATGATGCGGGCAATACTTATACCGGCGTACCGGGGCCGGTACATGTGACGTACGATGGCGGCTGGACCTTTCCGGAGGTCACGCTCACTGAAGCGACCTGCAGACTGCTTGCTTTCTCCCCTTTTCAGGACATACCGGGAAAGGAACTGACCGTAAGCCTGGTTTCCCAGACGGATTATCTGGCTTCGGAGGAACTGCGGCTCAACTGGCAAAACCACAGGGCAAGTATTGAGATGAAACACCTGCTTTCCCTTCTGGAATTCACAGTGGAAGGAAGCGACGCATGTACCCTGAGCATGGAAGGACTTCCTGTGGAAGGCACTTATGACCTTACAAGCGGGAAACTATCCATGAAAGAAGGAGACGGAAGTATCGTTTCCAAAGGAAACATGCTGCTTCTGTTCCCTGGCAAAACGGAAGAACGCAGGATACAGATCCATTACCGGGACAATGTTTACGACTGGTATCTTCCGGCCAATACGTTTGAGGCCGGAAAGAGATACACCTACGTATTGTCCCTGAGCAAAGAAGGGATGCTCATTCTCTCCGGTGTGAGCGTCCGTCCCTGGCAGGCAGGTGGAGATTATACCGGATCAATTAAACCGAATGAATAATGACGACAAAGAAAAAAATCGCATCGCTGACTCTCATGTTTCTGCTCACTACCGTACAGGTATCCGCACAGGACATGAATTCGACTGTAAACACAATGCTTGACGGCTGGGCCAGACCCATATATCTGGCAGGCATGCTTATCGGCCTGATTGCCGGTTTGGTACGGAACTATGACAATATTGCGGCCAAGAATGACAACGGAAACAGAATGGACGGTGTCATTGCGGTCGTTTGGATGGTCGGCTACGGTCTGGCCGGTTCGGTTGTCATCAATGCCATAAGGACGGCAGTCATGGGTATAAACCTGAGTGTCTGATATGGAATACAAAGTAAGAAAAGGTCTGGAAACTCCCTGCCGGATCGGTATTTTCCTTTCCGGGGATTATTGGGTGGTATATTCCGCCAGTGTAGCGGCTATCGGACTGTGTGTCCTTGCAGCCGCCCAGGGGTTGACTGAAGGGCGTTGGGAATTCTTCTGGAGCATGCTGGGCATATGCAGTGTGGCGGAGCCTCTGCTGTGCTATATGTTCTGGAGAAAGACCTTGTCCCGGAAGTTCAAGAACCGGAACCGGGAGATTACCCTGAGCAATCTGGAAATGACCCGTACCCTTTACCGCATCCGGAAAAGACACAGAAAGGAGCAGTTATGACAACAAACTACACATACGGACTTTTGGACATCATGGGAGACGGGGCCATGCTGGGACAGTCAGGCAGCCTGACCGTTTCCTTCCGTCTTACAGAACCGGAATGCTATAGCCTTTCCCCGGAAGATATAGACCGGAGAAACCTCATGTTAGAGGAAGCCTTCCGCTTTCTTCCCGATGGGAGCTATGTGCATAAGCAGGATATCTTTCTCAAGCGCAGCTACTCTCCGGAAAAGGGCGACAGTTTCCTTTCCGGGCGGACGCGCGCCATTTCGCCGGACGTACCTATCTGGAGCATACATGCCTGATGCATTTCACGTTCGCTTCCCTTGAGACATTGGAAAAGGCGTATGCAGCCTCTCCGGTGAGATACAGGGAAGAACTGCACAGGAGTGATGAGCAAAAACTGAAGGACTTCCTTGAAGGTGTGGAAAATGCCATGAGCATCATCCGTAATATTCCCAATGTAAGTGTCCGGCAGCTTGACGGGACGGAAATGGTGGAACTGATGGGAGAATATACCAATCTGTTCGGTGGAAAACGCGAGACAAGGGATATGCGGTTTTCTTCCACCATGAGTATAGGGGAAGAAAAGGTCAAGTATTACAGCATCTGCGATGAAGCACACCTGCCGGAAAGTATCATTTCCTCATGTGTCAGAGACTATTCGCTGCCCAAAGCGGGCAGCGAGCTGTTCCATACTCCTTTGGAAAGCCTGGGAGTCTATCTGCCATGCAACCATATTGTCAATCAGGTTATTTTCTTTGAAGGTGATAAAAAACTGCGGGCGAGGGTGAACAGCAATATTGATGTTTATAAAAAGAACAGCAGCATAAGAAAGAGCATCGAGTCGGAGTACAGGAAATTGGATGAGGTCCGTAATGAAATCATGGAGGAGAACACACCGCTTGTACGCACTTATTTCTCCCTGTGCTTTTTTGACCGCGACGAAAAGGAACTGGAGAATGCCGAGAAGAAGATCCGGGAATGCCTGAACCTGGCCGGCTTCGGATACTACATCCCTTCGTTCGAGCATCTGGCGGCCGCACATCTGGCTTCCGTACCGGGACAGGTGAACTGCCTGCCGGGGGAGTATATGTTTCTTTCCACGCTCTCCGTTTCACTGTGCCTTTTTCTTGCCTGCAGTACACTCCGTTCCGATGCGGAAGGTATTCAGCTACAGGACAGACTATACCGTATCCCGATCAAAAAGGATATATGGGATGCCGGAAAGAGAAGGGCGGATGCACGCAACGGGATGATCATCGCCGGTTCCGGCGGGGGAAAATCCACTTTCGCCGAGAATTTCACTTATCAGCTTCTTGAACAGGACTATACGGTTGTAGTGGTGGAGTTCGGAAAAAGTTTCAGCCAGCTCTGCAAACTTTATCCCAAAGAGTCGCTTCACGTGGATTATGACGGAAAGACACCGTTGGGTATCAATCCGTTCGACCTGCAGGGACGCAGGCCGGACAATACGGACTTGGAAACGATCTCGGGAATCGTGCAGCGTTATTGGAAACACATGTTCACAGGAAAGGAACCGGAGAGGGAAACGGCACTGAACCTGTTCATCGAGGACTATTACGAACAGCCGGGAAAGGAACACAATTTTGTGGGATTCTATAACCATGTAAAACAGAATTATCCGGATATCCTGAAAAGGAAAAACATTCCGGAGAAGTATTTTGAGCTCTCTTCGTTTCTTCTGAACTGCGGGGAGTTCCTGCCGGGAAAAAGATACGAGAATGTGACGAAGGATACCAAAGAGGATTTTCTGGCCAAGAAATTCATAGTATTCGAACTCACCCGGATCAAACAGGACAGGTTCCTCTCGAACCTGGTCATGACGATGATATTCTCGGTCATACAGTCGAAGATACTTTCCGACAGGAGCAAGCGGGGAATCCTCATATTCGACGAGTATGCGGAAACGGCACAAATGAAGGATACGGCCACGAATACGGGCATACACAGCTCGGTAGCGTTCTGCTACCAGAAGATCAGGAAAGAGAACGGCGCCGTCTACACCATCGTACAGACTCCCGACCAGTTGCCCGATGACGAGAATACGCAGAACATCATCGGTAATACGGACATGCTTTACGTACTGCCCACCAAGGAGGTGATTTACAGCAGCATCATAGAGAAGTTCAAAATTACCGACCAGGCACATATCGACCTGATGAAATCCATGCGGAACAACTTCTCCGGCAGGCAGCCGTACAGTGAATGCTTCTTACGTATGGGAGAGAAATATGCCACCGTTACCCGCCTGGAACTGTCTCCGGAGAAGTTCCTTGCCTTCCAGACGGAAGGGAGCATATGGGCCGAGCTGGAAAAGAAAACGCAAAGGATGGGTATGGAAGATGCCATCCGTGAATATCTGGAGGAACATCCGGAGAGAAAAGTAAAGAAATTACCATCAAACAGATAACAGTATGAAAAAGACTTTGATTTTGGGATGTAGCTAACACTTGAAAAGGGACCCGGGTAGCATTTGAAAAGTGTACCACCCGATAGGTTTTGCAAAGTTAATTAAACTTGTTTATTTATCATATCTTGTGTTTCTTTCATTCTGTACGATTTTCCC
>ENA-OQAB01000633-OQAB01000633.1-human-gut-metagenome-genome-assembly--contig:-NODE-633-length-18431-cov-3.167286_pt1 | contig 18431 bp, 18 predicted proteins | sample MGYA00242490_ERZ504517 | MGnify/ENA primary metagenome ERZ504517 (study PRJEB26092, sample SAMD00036298) | human gut metagenome | host: Homo sapiens | study: EMG produced TPA metagenomics assembly of...
ACAACGGTTGAGCATCTCCCGCACCGTTTCCCGGGCTTTATGCGGTTTAAAGCCGTCCACCAGGATCTTCATAGGCTCTACAAGGGATTCTCTCCACAGTATAATAAGGGGTTCATGGATTCTTTGGGATTTTGGAAAATATATTGCACATTGCGGCGAAAGCGCCGGTACTCCTTTTCTCCCAGTGAGCGGATATCCTGCCCTTTGTATCGCACGATTCCCGATGTAGGCTGCTGCAGATCGCCAAATATCTCTCCCAAAGTGGATTTTCCGCTTCCGCTTTCTCCTACCACGCCCAGAGTCTGTCCTGAGTACAGTGCCAGATCGATCCCCTGAAGCGCCTGAAACGTGTCCCTGCGTCTCAGCAGCATCTGTTGCTTGACGGGAAACCGCTTTTCCATGCCGATTGCCTCCAATACTGCCGTCATGCCCTGCACTCCTCCCATGCTTTGCTGCACCGCACAAAATGTCCATCTCTCCGGGAGCTCTTAACCGAGCCGCCGCACTCCTGCCGGCATGCACTGCAGCGGGGCTGGAACAGGCAGTGGCTGGTATCCCTTCCATGCTCCGGGACATAGCCTGGAATCTCATTGAGCCGGACGTTGCGGTCCTGGTCCAGCCGGGGGATCACAGACAGCAGCGCCTGTGTATAGGGGTGCTGCGGCTGTGAAAATACTTCGTTGCTTCCGCCCGACTCCACTATCTGTCCCGCATACATTACCGCCACCTTGTCGCAATACCGCCGAATCAGGTTCAGATCATGAGAAATCATAATGATCGCCACATGCTGCTGTTCGTTGATCGAGTGGAATAGTTCAATGACCTGCTGCTTTACAACGCAGTCCAGCGCGGTGGTGGGCTCATCCGCAATGATGACCTGAGGCTCGCACATCAGCGCCATGGCTATGTTTACCCTTTGGCGCATCCCGCCGGAGATTTGTGCGGGATAGCTCTCCATCACGCGGTTTACGTCGCGGATACCCACCCGGTCCAAAAGCGTTTTCGCCCGTTCCTGCGCAGCCTTTTTGGACGTCTGGAAATGGATGCGGTACCCATCCGTCAGTTGATTCTTGATTTTGATCAAGGGATGCAAATAAGCCACCGTGTTCTGCGGTACAAAACCGATTTTCTTGCCCAGAAATATACGCCGCTCCTTTTCCGGCAGGTTCAGCAGATCCTCCCCCAAAACCCGCAGATGTGTCACAGAGGCTGTCAGATCCTGCGGCAGTAGATGGAGGATCGCTTTTGCTGTGATGTTTTTCCTGAGCCGGACTCGCCTGCAATTCCCAGACATTCCTGCCGTTTCAGACAGAGGGCCCCATCATTTTTCACCAGACGCGTCTCCCTCAGCGCTGCGCACCGTAAGTCCCTCAATTTCCAAAACCGCATCATTCATGTTTTCGATCTCCTTTTCACCAGCCGGTCGTTCAGCCCATCCCCCAAAAGATTAAACCCCAACACCGTAATCAGGAGCACCACACCCGGGGCAATAGCAATATACGGATAGTTCAGAACAAACTGCCGTGCCTCGTTCAGCATCATGCCCCAACTGGGCGTCGGAGGCTGGATCCCCAATCCTAAAAAGGAAAGAGAGGACTCCAGAAGCACAGCACCGCCGATGCTGGAGCTGAATTGGGTAATCAGTCTGGGAAGCATATCCGGCAGCATATGAAACAACACAATATATCCTCCACTGCATCCATAGCTGTGCGCGGCCTTGATATATAGGCGCTGTTTATTCTCCAGCACCATGGAGTATACCAGCCTGGAAAATGTAGGAACCATAAAAAGCCCTATGGCCAACACAGCGCCCAAAATCCCTTGCCCAAAACCGTGACCAGCATCATCGCAAGCAAAATACCAGGAAAGGACATCATGCCGTCAATAAACCGCATAATAACTGCGCGCACCGCGCCTTTGAGCATGGCCGCCGATGCGCCAATAATGCTGCCCGCCAGCGCGCCCACGGTGACCGAGCACACGCCTACCAGCAGAGCCCAGCGAGACGCCTCCATGATTCGGCTCAGGACATCGCGCCCAAATTGGTCGGTCCCTAAAAGGTGTGCCGCACTGGGCAGCGCAAACCGGTTCAGTGTATCCATCTTTTCTGGATCTGCAGGCATCCAGAAAAACGAAATGATACATATAGCTGCGATGCTGGCCGCCATGATAGCACCTGCCCAGAAAGATACGCTCTGTTTTTTCTTCATCCCTGTACGGTCTCCTCTCCGGTACGGATAGTGGGGTTGGCGGCCATAACCGCCAGATCCGTGACCAGCGATACCAAAACCACCATGGAGGTAATAAAGAGCACGATTCCCTGCAAAAGAATGATGTCCCGCTGCTCCACGGCAGTCAGCATCAGACGGCCAATGCCCGGCAGAGCAAAAATTGTCTCTACAATGACCGTTCCTCCCAATAGTTTTGCCAGCTGCATACCTGAGATGGTGATGGGGGCAATAATCGCCGAGCGCAGAGCATAATGCACAATGGCCCTAGCGGGAGGCAGGCCTTTCACATTTGCGCTCATCATAAAATCCTGTTGCAGGGCTGTCAGCATGGATGACCGCACAATGCGGATGAGAATTCCCAGTTCCCCGATAGCCAGCACCAGAGAAGGTAATGCGATGCATTTCAAAAACGCGCCGAAATTTTCACCGGGAGCGGTATACCCCGTGACCGGGAACCATCCCAAATAGGAGGAAAACAGCAGCATAAACAGCATAGCCAGCCAGAAAGAGGGCACCGCACCGCCAATCTGCATCACGGTACGCGACAGTAGATCCATAGGTGAACCCTTTTTCAGCGCGGCCAAGATTCCCAGAATAGCGGATACAACAAGTGCGGCTGCCATGGACAGCAGCGCAACGGAGAAAGTAACGGGAAGCCGCTGACAAATTAGCGTCCAAACATTTTCACCGTACAGATATGAAGTGCCCCAATTCCCGGTAAGTACCCCCTGAATCCAATGCATATACTGGACGTACCAAGGCCGGTCCAGCCCCATCGAGGCACGCAGGGCCTCAACCTTTTCCGGCGTGGCCTCAACCCCAAGAATCAACTGCGCGGGGTCACCGGGGATACATAATAGAACCACAAATGTAATAAGCGATACAACAAACAGCACGGCAATGGCGCTGAGTAGACGTCTGACCACCAGTTTCAGCATAGAGAACTATCCGTCCTTCCTGAGGTTACTCTCCCTTATCTAAGAAGTGCGTGCAACATCAAAATCCTTCAAAGCAGGCGGGCCCTGCATCCGGCAGGACCCGCCCCCTGTTCTTATTGTCCGAGAGATATATCTTTCAATTCATAAATATCGATGGGATACAACTGAAAACCGGTTACTGCGCTGTCTGTCACGTAAATGGTAATAGGGTCCTGAATATAATAGGCAGGCACATCCTGAGCCAGGATCTCTTGGACCCGCTGCACGATTTCTGTACGCTTGTCCTCATCGGTTTCGCTCTTATAATCTGCAAGCAGCTGATCCACTTCTTCATTGGAATAATTGAAGTAGTTCTCACTGCTGTCAGACTGATAACGTGCCAAGAGCACATACGGGTCCAGACGCCCCGTGTGTCCTACCACAGTCAGATCATAGTTTCTTCCGTTGTACACGTCCGACAGCCACGCCGCCCATTCCACGATAGTGATATTACAGGTGATTCCCACTTCTTTCAGCGAGTCAGCGATGACCTGCCCGGCGCTGACATATGCTGGATAACTCTTGGGCAGATACATTTCTAGCGTGAGACCGTCCTGATATCCCGCTTGAGACAGCAGTTCTTTGGCCTTTTCCGGATCGTAAGGGTATCGGTCATTCATATCCACATATTCTTTCAGAACTGTGGGGTAATGCGAACCGATCTTCTGACCATAGCCCCACCATACCGTGTCGATCAGCGCCTGCTTGTCCACCGCATAGTTGATAGCCTGACGCACCCGTACATCCGACAGCGCCTCGTTCTGCAAATTCATCGCCATCAGCTGAAGACCATTGGACGGCGTGGTGATTACATTGAACTGCGGGTCATTTTCAAAGGCAGCCACCTGATCGCCGCTGACCGAGATAATGTCCAGTTCTCCATTACGCAAAGATGCAATCTGCGCCGTTGCATCCGGCATCATCTTGAAGTTGATCGTATCCAGATTGACCGTGTCATAATAGTCCGGATTTTTTGCAAGCGTCAGGGATTGCTGAGGCACCCACTCTTGCAAACGATACGGGCCGGTGCCTACCGGTTGATTTTTCAACGTATCTGCGGCCTTGACATCCACAACGGCGGACCATGGATAGGCAAAATTGGAGAGTGCTGCCACATCTAGTGCTTCACAGGTTACTACCACAGTATCCGCATCCTGAACAGAAAACGTATAATTGGCATAGTCCGCAGCGCGGGGGCTTTCCTCTTCCTTCAGACGCTGGAATGAGGCTACTACGGCCTGTGCGTCACAGATGTCGCCGTTATGGAAGCGAACATCCGGCCGCAAGTGAAACGTCAGTGTCAGACCATCCTCCGATACCTCCCACTTCTGGGCCAGCCCTTCCCTCAGAGAACCATCTGTATTGACCCGAAGAAGCGTATCGTATAGATTATTGGTAATCTGAAATGTACTGGCAGCTGTTGTGCGCTGCGGATCCAAGCCATCTGGATCTACTGAGAGCGCCATATTCAACTCCCGTCCAGCAGACTGCGATTCCGCCGTTTGAGATGGCGGAGCGGGCGTCTGACCGACAGAATCCTTGCTGTTGGAAGTACCGCAACTTGCAAGAGACAGCGTCGCGGCAAACGTCAGTGCTGCGGCAAAGCAATCGTTTCATCCTGTTCATTTTAAATTACTCCCTAAAAAGTATTGCGCATATTGCACAAATTAAGTATAGCAAAAATGTCATTTTGAATAAATCAAATGTATGAAAAAAACGAGTGCCTAATGTAATGGTTTATATAATCTAAGTAAAAAACGTGCTGAAATGATTTGACAAAATCATTGGAGCAGTGGAATCCATTCCTCCAAATTAGCAGGAAAAAGCCGGGTCAAAGACAAGATCGTTTTCGTGAGAAAAGGCAATGTCCCGGATAGCGATATTGTTGACAATTAAAAGCGCAAGAAAAAAGCAAGAATTTGTTTGGAGAAAACCCATGGATAATGTGCTAAACTATATTTAAATATACTCTGCAAAATGGAGGAAACCTCTGTGGGCACTATACATATTTCTCCTCACGAGCGTTTGAAAAAATACGCATTAAAAGATATAGACGAGCTTTATAATGATTTTCATATAAAGGAAGGCGGCTTAACCCAAGAACAAATAGAGCAGATGCGAAAACAGCATGGCAGCAATCATGTCGGCTATTCTTTACAAGCCCATTCTTTTTTTCAGCGTATAAAACGGGCGTTTATCAATCCCTTCAGTGTGATATTGTTTGTATTGGCTATTGTCTCTTTCATCACCGATGTCTGTTTGAAATCCAACTCCGGCAGAAACGGGACCAGTGTGGTCATCATTTTGTCTATGCTTATAATCAGTGGGATGGTACGGCTGATCCAGGAACGAAAAGCCGGCCATGCCGCGGATACTCTCATTCAGCAAATTAAAACGACCGTTTCCGTCTACCGACAGGGACAGCAGCTTGAAATTTCGTCGGAGGAATTGGTAGTAGGAGACACTGTGTCGCTTTCAGCCGGTGAGCGGGTCCCCGCGGACCTGAGATTGATTGAAGCGCAAGACCTGTTTGTTTCGCAGGCCCTTTTAACCGGAGAGAGTAATGTATTAGAGAAAAATACAAATCGTCTGGCCTCTGCTACTCAAATTCCACTGGATCGCTTTTCCAATATAGCCTTCATGGGGAGCAGCGTAATCAGCGGAGAGGGAAAGGGTATCGTCTTGGCTGTGGGCGGCAGCACCGTATATGGAGGCTACCTCTCCGAACTCCAACGGAACAAGCACAGCTTTGATACAGGAGCAAATTCGATTGCCTGGGTTTTGATTCGCTTTATGGTGGCCTTGGTTCCGGTTGTATTTGTCGTTTCCGGCATCACCAAAGGCGACTGGCTGACCTCGTTTCTATTTTCTCTTTCTGTGGCTGTCGGCCTGACCCCGGAGCTCCTTCCCATGGTGATCAATGCTTGCCTTGCAAAAGGAAGCTCTGCCATGGGGGAAAAACAAACGATTGTAAAAAACATAAATGCGATGCAGAGCTTTGGCAGCATGGATGTCCTGTGTGTAGATAAGACGGGTACCCTAACCGGAGATGAAGTGATACTGGAATACTATCTTGATATTTTGGGGGAGGAAAGCAGGGAGGTATTGGACTGCGCCTACTTAAACAGCTTTTATCATACAGGCGTTGCAAACCATTTAGACCAGGCAATCCTGAAATGTTCCAGTATGCCTGGAAGGGAAAACCATTTTTTCTCGTTGGGCGAAACGATCCAAAATTAGACGAGCTCCCTTTTGATTATGAACGTAAGTGCGTTAGTGTCCTCTTATCTGTTCCAGAAAAGGAAAACTATATTATTACAAAAGGCGATGTCGACAGCGTATATTCCCGCTGCCAGTATGTCCAACACAAGGGACAGACACTAAAGATAGATACCGCTGACTCTGGCGGCATCCATGCTATCGTTGACGAAATGACCGAAGATGGAATGAAAGTCCTGGCTGTGGCCTACAAACCTGTATCAAGCCAGAGCAGGCTTCAGATGGAGGATGAAGCGGAGCTTATCTTGCTGGGATATGTCGTGTTTTTTGACGCGCCCAAAAGCTCTGCCGCCAGTGCTTTGCAGAAATTGGAGCAGCTCCATGTCCAGGTAAAGGTACTGACTGGCGATCAAAAAAGTGTAACCCTTTCCATCTGCCGGAGGCTGGGAATCGAGACAGAACATATCTTAACCGGAGAAGAAATGGAGGAGCTGTCTGAGGATGAACAGCTTCTTGCCGTAGAAAAGACAACCGTTTTTTCCCAGCTTTCCCCCGGACAGAAATCTCAGATCATCCGTATGCTGCGCGAGAATGGTCATGCAGTCGGCTTTTTGGGTGATGGAATGAATGATCTAGCCGCCATGACAGCGGCAGATGTGGGGATTTCCGTAGACACGGCCACACAAGCCGCAAAAGAATCTGCGGATGTGATTTTGCTGAAGAAAGATTTGAATGTGCTGGAACAGGGTATTTTAGAGGGGCGGAAAGCATTTGCCAATATGTTAAAGTACATACGGATTACCGCGTCCTCCAATTTCGGCAATATCTTTTCGATTGTACTTGCCAGCGCCTTTTTACCCTTCCTGCCGATGACGGCACTTCAACTTCTTTTGCTGAACCTCCTTTACGATATTCTGTGCATGACTTTGCCGTGGGATCGCGTCGATGCGGATGTCTATGAAAAACCAAGCGAGTGGTCAGGAAAAACATTGGGGCGCTTCATGCGCTTTTTCGGCCCGTTAAGCTCCCTGTTTGATCTGGCGACTTTTGCTTTTCTATACTTTATCCTGTGTCCAGCTTTACTGGGAGACAATTTTACAGAATTGTCCTCTGCGATGCAGAGTCAATTTGCAATTCTATTCCATACAGGATGGTTTTTAGAGTCTATGTGGACGCAAGTGCTTATTCTGCACCTGCTCCGCACAAAGCAGCTTTCTATTCTAAGGAGCAGGGCATCCGGGGTTGTATGGCTGGTCACCTCTGCCGGGCTTTTGATCCTTACTGCGATTGTCTATACCCCAGCGGCCCACCTGCTCGGCCTGGCTCCCCTTCCGCTTTGGTATTTTGGATTTCTGGCGGTCACCATTCTGGCCTATATGCTGCTGGTAACGGCCGCCAAACGGTGGTATATTCAGAAATACCATACATTGTTGTAGGGGAGGGGACTTGATGAAGAGAGTAAACTTTGTATCATTGGATTTCCTTACCTTACAGTGGTTTTGCAATACGCTCCAAACCCAGCATCCACAGACACAGGCAGCGAAGGAACTGTATGACGCCTTGGAGGCGTTGTATGCAGGAAAATCCGACTCTCTCATGCTGGAGTTGGGAGAGGCAATCCCAGAAGCGGCCAGCACCTCTTTGGTTTGCGGAAATCTTCTGATTGATTCCAAAAGCCGCCGTGTTATCCGGGACGGCGCAGAGATCCAGCTTACTCCCAAAGAGTTTGACATCCTCTATTTCTTGGCCCGGAATCGTGGAGAGGTGTTTACAAAAGAGCAGATCTATCAGGCGGTTTGGGCGGAGGAATACTATACTGCGGACAGTAATATTATGGCCTTTATACGCAAACTGAGAAAAAAGATAGAGCCAAATCCGGATGCGCCGGAATATATACTTACCATTTGGGGAATTGGATATAAATTTAATGATAAGCTCTGACAATCAGAAATTTAGATGTAAACAGAGCAATCGTATGAAAAAGGGTTTAAAAGTCATCGTTAAAATATGTAAGCAGTCACCAGATGGTGACTGCTTATTTTCTTGCCGAAAAGCAAGGGAATCGCAAGGATTTAGCCATAGGCTTAACAGTAAAAAACAGTTATACTTTGCCCTGTAAAAAAAATTTGAGAATGGGGGCGACCCTATGGGGTATTGAAGTTTATGGGCCGGATCGGTCTTTCGGTTCTATTGGGATTCTTGATCGGATTAGAGCGCCAGATTACCGGCCATCCCGCCGGAATCCGTATCAATGTTCTGATTTCAATGGGGGCCTGCCTGTTCCTGATGTTTCCGCTCATGTCCGGCTCGGATGAGGTGTACCGGATTGCCAGTTACATTGTGTCCGGCGTTGGATTCCTGTGCAGCGGGGTGATTTTTAAGGAGGGCGGAACCGTCCGTGGGCTAAATACAGCAGCAACTCTTTGGTGTACGGCCGCTGTCGGTGTACTGTCCAGTTCCGGCAGCTGTCTTTTTGCGGTTGCCGCAGCGGTTATTCTGATTCTTTCAAATCTGCTGTTCCGGCCGCTGGCGGTAAAGATCAAGCCCATTACCTGCGGTGAAGAAACGGAACGAACCTACCGCATTTCTGTTACCTGTCAGGAAAATGCGGAAACAGAAATACGCGCGCTTCTGATCAACAGCAATTCGTGTAAAACATTGTATCTTACGAATTTGGAGAGCAGCGATGTAATTGGCGGCAAGGTAGAGATTCAGGCGGATTTTCTTTCCGTTGGTAAAGCAAAGGCTCAGATGGCCGAGGCGATTGTAAACCGACTTTTGACGCTCTCCAGCGTAGTCAGCGCCGGATGGGAATTGGTATAGGAGGGACAGATATGAAGTTTGAATTGCTCTTATCGCATTGGCTTAGAGTGACAAATATTATTTATGCGGCGCTGTCCTCCGGTGTTTTAGCGGCAGTTCTTGCCTTTCCAGAATTCCGCAGGATTCTCTTTCAAAGCTGGCTGGTTGTAACTGATGTGTTTCAGCTTTTCCTCATTATCCTGCTTTTTATACTGCTCTCTAAAATGGCCCAGTTGAACAGGATTAGAAATGGGTGGAGAAATGAAAAAAGGAAGGAGAAGAACCTATGAATGGCGCTTGCCTTTTCCTTGGCATTCTTTTTCTCGCTGCGGGTATTTACTTCTATTCCGGTAAGGCGGTTAATCATATTACAGCATGGAAGACAATGCCGGAGGAAGAAAAAAGAAAAATCCACATTCGTCCCCTTTGCCGAAATGTGGGGATGATGATCGCCACAAGCGGTATCATTTTTTTACTCAGCGGAGCATGGTACGCGTTTCGTAAAAGCGGGTTTTTATGGTGTATGGTCGGCTGGATGGTCCTATCCGGCGCGGATGTGTACTGGATCGGAAAATCCGGCCGGTACCAGAGTTCAGGAAAATAGCCGGCAGCGTTCCTTACGGTAAAGGAGGTGGTTTTATGGATGCTGGCCCTTCTCGAAGTAGATCGAGCAACCGCACCCGTAAGACTATGGATAGATTTTGGGGGTGGCTGATGCTCATTTAAAAAGTAAAGGAGGTATCAACCCCAATGTATCAAAAGGAAAAGAGCCAAATCACGGTTCATAAAACGGCTGCGGATATGGTTCGCAGGGATGAGGCCAACAAAAAGCTGGCCTTTGCAGCAGGCAATAAAATCAAACCGGTTTTGAAGCAGCTTGATACTGCGCTGACCGGACTGGGTGATAAGGCGGTGATTTCCCACCGGATCGCTTTTGGGCGGAATAAAGTAACGCATGAAAAGAAAAAATCGCTTGTTGCAAGATTGGCAGGGGCGTTTATCAATCCATTTACCGCAATTTTGTTCTGCCTGGCAGTCGTATCTATTTTTACCGATATTGTTGTACCGATCCTTCAGCATGCACCGGAGGATGTGGCTCCGCTTACCATCATTATAATTTTGACGATGGTATTTATTTCCGGTACACTTCGGTTTGTCCAGGAATCCCGGTCGGGGAATGCCGCGGAGAAGCTGTTGGCGATGATTACCACCACTTGCACGGTTACAAGAAAGAACAACGGGAAGCAGGAGATCCCTCTGGAAGATTTGGTAGTCGGTGATATTATTCATCTCTCCGCTGGCGATATGGTTCCGGCGGATGTACGGGTGCTGGAGGCCAAAGACCTGTTTATCAGCCAGTCGGCCCTGACAGGGGAGAGCGATCCCATCGAAAAGATTCCGGTTGTCTGTGAGCAGGAATACGATTCCATCACAGATTACCCGAACATCGCCTTTATGGGAAGCAATGTCATCAGCGGGAGTGCAACGGCGGTCGTGGTAGCCGTAGGTGATGATACCCTTTTCGGCTCCATGGCGGTGTCTGTCGCGGGAGAAGCAGTGGAAACCAATTTTACGAAAGGCGTAAACGCAGTTTCCTGGGTCCTGATTCGCTTCATGCTGGTGATGGTACCGGTGGTATTCTTCATCAATGGTCTGACCAAGGGTGACTGGCTGGAAGCGTTTCTGTTCGCCATTTCCGTGGCAGTGGGCCTCACCCCTGAAATGCTGCCGATGATCGTCACCACCTGCCTTGCCAAAGGTGCGATGTCCATGTCAAAGAAAAAGACCATCGTGAAAAACTTAAATTCTATTCAGAACTTTGGGGCGATGGATGTACTCTGCACGGATAAAACCGGCACATTGACCCAGGACAAAGTGGTTCTGGAGTACCACATGGATGTGACCGGAAAGGAAGATATTCGTGTTTTAAGACATGCGTACCTGAATAGCTACTTCCAGACCGGATATAAAAATTTGATGGATATAGCGATTATTGAGCGGACAGAGGAGGAAGAAGCGGCCAATCACCAGTTGGCCGATCTCTCCGCAGTTTACCACAAGGTAGACGAGATTCCGTTTGACTTCACCAGGCGCCGCCTTTCAACGGTTGTAGAGGATACCAGCGGGAAACGGCAAATGATTACCAAGGGTGCCATAGAAGAAATGCTCTCCATCTGTTCTCATGCGGAATATCAGGGAGAGGTGCAGCCACTTACCGATCAAATTCGGCAGGCGATTCTGAAAACAGTAGCCGATTTGAATGAGGACGGGATGCGCGTAATCGCCATTGCGCAAAAACGGGCGCTTCCTGCCGCTGATACATACAGCGTCAAGGACGAGTGCGATATGGTTCTGATGGGATACCTTGCATTTCTTGATCCGCCCAAGGAATCCACCGCGGAGGCGATTCGGGCATTGAAAGCCCATGGCGTCACCACAAAAATCCTCACCGGAGATAACGACCGTGTGACCCGCTGTATCTGCAAGCAGGTGGGCCTCAAGGTAAGCAATCTTCTGCTCGGCTCCGATGTGGAACGCATGAGCGATGACGAGCTGATCCAGGTGGCAGAATCTACGGATGTATTTGCCAAGCTCTCGCCGGATCAGAAGGCACGTGTTGTGACGGCCCTGCGGAGCGGCGGCCATACCGTAGGCTTTATGGGGGATGGCATCAATGACGCTGCGGCGATGAAATCGGCGGATATTGGCATTTCCGTGGACACTGCAGTAGATATTGCAAAAGAGTCGGCGGACATTATCCTGCTGGAAAAAGACCTGATGGTACTGGAGCAGGGTATCATTGAGGGCCGCAAAACCTATGCCAATATGATTAAGTATATCAAAATGACGGCCTCCTCCAACTTTGGAAATATGTTTTCGGTATTGGCAGCCTCGGCACTCCTTCCCTTCCTGCCGATGGAGAGCGTCCATCTAATCTTGCTGAACCTGATCTATGATCTGAGCTGTACCGCCATCCCCTGGGACAACGTGGATGAGGAATTTATCGCTGTTCCACGCAAGTGGGAAGCATCCAGCATTGGGAATTTTATGATCTGGATCGGGCCTACGAGTTCTATCTTCGACTGGACAACATACGCCTTTCTGTACTTCGTTTTCTGCCCGATATTCGTTTCCGGCGGCGTGCTTTATAATGACCTGTCTGCTCATTACAGAGGAGCGGAACTGGCACAAATGCAGACTACTTATGCGGCCATGTTCCATGCCGGGTGGTTTGTGGAATCCATGTGGAGCCAGACGCTGGTGATCCACATGATCCGAACCCCGAAACTGCCGTTTATCCAGAGCCGCGCCTCGGCCCCGGTGACGTTGCTGACCTTTACCGGCATCGCGGTACTGACGGTCATCCCCTTTACCGCATTGGGAAAAATGCTCGGATTTGTCGCCCTCCCCGCAGCTTATTTTGCTTACCTGATCCCCTGCATTTTGTTGTATATGGTGTTGGCGACCAGTATTAAGAAAGCCTATGTGCGTCATTTTGGGGAGCTGCTGTAACAGGAAGGGAGTGTGCATGATATGACAATCAATTGGAACACAATATGGATGAATTTGTTCGGAAGAACGGAGCTGTTCGGAATCAATATGGGGTTTTGGGCAGCGATAACCGTGACGGGACTTATTGTGATCCTGATGAATGTGGTCTTTTGGACACGGAAAAGATTTCATTCATACGGAGACAGTTTATAGCTATTGAACCCCCTGGAGAGCTCCTTCCTGATCCACAAGGCCATGCGCTTTGACAGCAAGGGCGGGAGAATCCTGGATGTGATTTCCGATAACTATGAAAAGCTGGCGCCCTCCGCAGACACCCGGCTGCGGGTCAACCGTAGCGGGATCCAGCAAAAAAATCATTATGAAATTCTTGCACATATAACGTAAAACAAGAAGCCCGTTGCAGAATAAAACGGTTCTGCAACGGGCTCCTTTTCACACCAAAACGAAAAAATGCTATAAAGTTGTGGGCAAATATTTAAAGGAAGGGTAAAAGGGGCAGCAACGCAGGCCCTGGGGCAAGTGACGGGCCACCTCCTCCCGTCACGCCGCCTCGAACTGGCTGCGGTAGAGGGAGGCGTAAAAGCCGTTCCGGGCCATCAGCTCCCTGTGGGTGCCCCGCTCCACGATGTCGCCGTCCCGCACCACCAGGATCAGATCCGCGCTGCGGATGGTGGACAGGCGGTGGGCAATGACAAAGCTGGTCTTGCCCTCCATTAAACGTGCCATGGCCTTCTGGATCTCCACCTCGGTTCGGGTATCCACGCTGGAGGTGGCCTCGTCCAACACCAGGATGGCCGGGTCGGTGAGCATGGCCCGGGCGATGGTCAGCAGCTGCATCTGTCCCTGGGACACGCCGGTGGTCTCCCCGGAAAGCGGAGTGTCGTACCCCTGGGGCAGGGTGCGGATGAAGTGGTCGCAGCAGGCCGCCCTGGCCGCCGCCACGATCTCCTCCCGGGTGGCGTCCCGCCGGCCGTAGGCGATGTTCTCCGCGATGGTGCCCTCAAAGAGCCAGGCGTCCTGGAGCACCATGCCGATGCGCCGCCGCAGCTCCCCCCGGGGCAGGGCGGTGATGTCCTGCCCGTCGATGGAGATGGAGCCGCCGTCCAGCTCGTAGAAGCGCATCAGCAGGTTGACCAGGGTGGTCTTGCCGCCGCCGGTGGGGCCCACGATGGCCACCATCTCGTTGGGGCGCACCTCCAGGTTCAGGTCGTGGATCAGGGTGCGCTCCGGTGTGTAGCCGAAGCGCACGTGGCGAAACTCCACGTGGCCCTGCGTGATCACGGAGGCATCCCCCGCCGCATCGGGCCGCTCCTCCTCCTCGTCCAGCAGGGCGAACACCCGCTCGGCCCCCGCGATGGCGGCCTGGAGGGAGGTGATGACGTAGGAGGCCTCGGTCACCGGCTCGGCGATCTGGTTGACATACTGCAAAAAGGCCTGCACAGTGCCCAGGGTGATAGCCCCGCCCAGGGCCATGCCGCCGCCCAGGACGGCGGTGGCGATGAAGCCAAGCTGGCCCAGCACGCGGATGGCGGGTAGATGGCGTAGTCGGCGAACTGGGCCCGGCGCTGGGCGCGGAACTGGGCCTCATTGAGAACCTCCGCCTCCTCCAGCATGGCCGCCTGCCGGTTGAACACCTTGACCACCCGGTTACCCGCGTACAGCTCCTCCACCTTGCCGGTCAGCGCCCCCATGGCCGCCATATTGCCGCCGTAGGCCCGCTGGGCCAGGGCGGAGACGTAGCCGGTGGCCGTCATGCTGAGGGCCAGGGAGACCAGCACCACCAGAAAGAGCCTGGGACTGAGCATCACCATGGCAGCCGCAGCCAGAGCAATGGTAAACACCGCCGACACCAGCTGCATCAGTCCCACCTGCATCACGGAGGACACCTTTTCCAGATCGTTGGTGACCCGGCTCATGATGTCGCCGGTCTTGTGTCCGTCAAAGTAGCGCGGGCAGCGGTTGAGCTTGGCGCTGACGTCCTGGCGCAGGGAGAGGGTCAGCTCCTCCCCCACTGTGGCGATGATATACTGCTGCACATAGGACATCAGGCTGCTGAACAGCGCCGCGGCGGCCACCAGCAACACGGGCAGCCCCAGGGCTCCGGCGGCGGTCTCCACCACGCCGGCGGAGCCGTCAAAGGCCCGGATGGCGTCCACCAGCCGGTCGATGCCCATTCCAACCGCCAGGGGAATGGCGGTGAAGGAGGCGGAGCTGAGCAGCGCCGCCCCGGCCACCAGCAGCAGCTTCCACCACTGGCGGGCCATCCGGCCCAACAGCCGCCAGGCGGTGGCCCTGGTGTTGCGGGGGATGTCCTCATGGGAGAGCTCCCGCTTTTCGGTTTTCTTTCTGCGTGCCATACTCACGCCCCCTCTCTCTGCATCTGACTGTCCGCAATGGCCCGGTAGACCGGGCAGGTCTCCAGCAACTCCCCGTGGGTGCCGGCGCCCACCAGCCGCCCCTCGTCCAGCACCAGAATCAGGTCGGCGTCCAGGATGGTGCTCACCCGCTGGGCCACGATGAGCTTGGCGGGGCGCACCACCTGCTCCCGCAGGGCGCGGCGGAGGGCGGCGTCGGTCTTCACGTCCAGGGCGGAAAAGCTGTCGTCAAAGAGGAGCACCCCGGCATCCTTCACCAGCGCCCGGGCGATGGACAGCCGCTGCCGCTGACCGCCGGAGAAGTTGGTGCCCCCCTGGGCCACCGGGGCATCCAGCCCTAAAGGGAGCCGCTCCACAAAGTCGGCGGCCTGGGCAATGCCCAGGGCCCGCCACAGCGCCTCGTCCGTAGCGTCCGGCCGGCCCATGCGCAGATTCTCCGCGATGGTGCCGCTGAACAGGAACGCCTTCTGGGGGACGCAGCCGATGCGCTCCCGCAGCTCCTGCTGGGTGAGGGTACGCACATCGACGCCGCCCACGCGGATGGCCCCCTCCCCCACATCGTGAAGCCGCAGCAGCAGATCGGCCAGGGTGCTCTTGCCCGAGCCGGTGCTGCCGATCACGGCGGCGGTCTGGCCTGGATACAGGGTGAAGGAGATATCCCGGAGCACAGGCTCCTCCGCCCCTGGGTAAGAGAAGCTCACGTGGTCAAACTCCACCGCCGGGCGGCCGGGCCCGGCCACAGCGGCGGAAGCGGCCCCGTCCTCCACGTCGGGCCGGGTATCCAGCAGGGCGGTGAGGCGTGCCAGGCAGGCCCTGGCCTTGGGCAGCGTGGTGAGCACCGACACCGCCATGAGCAGGTAACCCATGGTCAGGATGGAGTACTCGGTGACGGCGGTGATCTGCCCCACCTCCATGCCGCCGCCCAGGGTGAGCACGCCGCCCGCCCACAGCACCACGGCCATGAGGGCGCCCATGAGCATCCACACCACCGGAATAGCCACGGCAAAGAGCCGGTTCAGGCGGATCATGTTGTCGGCGTAGGAGCGGTAGGCGTCGCCGGAGCGGGCCTCCTCATAGGCCTCATTGCCGAAGGCCCGGATCACCCGCACGCCGGTGACCGCCTCCCGCACCACACGGTTGATGCGGTCCAGGCGCACCTGGATGCTGCGGGAGAGGGCGTTGGACTTTCGGAGCACCACGGCGGCCACCGCCGCCAGCGCCGCCATAAAGCCCACCTGTATGACGGCCAGTGACCGGGGCTGACCATGGCCGTCATCACGATGGACCGCGCCTACAATGAGGGGAGCGGGCACCACCATCTGGAGCACCGATCCCCATGGTCTGCTGCAGGTTGGTGATGTCGGAGGTGGTGCGGGTGATCATAGATGAAACGCCCACCTCGTCGAACTGGTGGAGGGAGAGCTCCTGGCTCTTGCGCAGGAGCAGGGAGCGCATTTCAAAGCCAAAGCGGGCGCCCAGGTCGGCGGTCACCCAGCTCCCGGCGGCGGCCACCGCCGCCGACAGCAGGGCCACGGCCAGCATCTGCCCGCCCCGTGCGGAGAATGGCGTCCATATCCCCAGGCAAAAATGCCCAGGGTCCACCACGTTGGCAATCAGGGCCGGGATGAGCAGCGTGCCCACCACCTGGCCCAGCAGAAGGAGCAGGGCAGCGCCGCCATACCCGGTGCCGCTTGTAAAAGGATCGCAGGTATTTCATGAGGGCCTCCTTTGCCGTCTTGCTTTTTTTTACCGGCAAGAGGTATCATAAACCTTAGAGCGACTTCAATGTCAAGAAAAAATTAAGAGAACCGGAGGCCCGCCATGAATCAGAAAAAGCAGCTCTCCATCCTGGAGTTCTCCCGCCTGACGGGCATCAGCCGGGACAACCTGCGCTTCTACGACCGCATCGGCCTGCTCTGCCCGGAGCAGCGTGGTGAGAACAACTACCGCTATTACGCGCGCAGTCAGCTCAACTCCGCCTACCTCATCAGCTCCCTCCGCCTGCTGGAGGTGGGGCTGGAGGACATCCGGCGCTACTCCGCCGGCCGCACACCGGAGCGGATGCTTGCCTTCTTCGCTCAACAGGAGGAGCGCATCCAGGCCGAGATCGCCCGCCTGCGGGAGACCAGCGAGATCATGAAGCTGCGCGCCTCCTTGGCCCAGGAGGCCCTGGCCCACGCGGAAGGCGCTTATCTGCTGGAGGAGCGGCCCCGGGAACGCATCTTTTTGTGTCCCCCCGCCCCGGACGGCCTCAGCGGCGAGGAGAGCGAAATCTTTGCCTACGAGTATGCCGCCGGGAAGGGCGTCCATCTGGGCCACCCGGCCGGAGTACTCATCACACCGGACAGCACCGCCAGTGGAGAGCCCGTTTGGCGCTACCGCCTCTATTTTAAAACCGGCGGCCGACGGGGTAACGCCTGGAAGCCGGCTGGGCGGTACGCCGTCGCCTATGGACGAAGCATTCCAGACGATTTCGAGCGGGCTTGGGCAGGACTCCACGCCTTTCTGGCGAGCCGGAGCCTGCGCCCCACCGGCAGCGCCTACGGAGAGCTGCTGCTGGACGAGCTCTCCGTCCAGGATACGGGGGACTATTTCGGACGGTTGGAGGTCCCGGTGACGGTTGATTCCTGTTTGGAAAGAGGAATCTAACCTTTTTTTGTGAAGACCCCCCATAAATCTTGTGTTTTCCGGCCATTCCTCTCCGTCTGTACCCTTGACGGAGTATCGCAGGTCTGCTATGATAATGGATTGGAAAAGACAGATTTCGCCTGGTCCCGCCGGGCTTTCCCGCACTGGCGCCAGGCCCCGTTTCAAAGGAGAATGCCATATGTATTGTACCCGCAAGCTGACAGAGCAGGTCTGGTGGGTGGGCGGAAGCGACCGCCGGCTGGCCCTGTTCGAGAACCTCTTTCCCATCACCCGCGGCGTCTCTTACAACTCCTATTTGATCCTGGACGAGCAGACCGCCGTGGTGGACACCGTGGACTCCTCCATCTCCCGCCAGTTCCTGGAGAACGTGCTCCACACCCTGGACGGCCGCCCGCTGGACTACCTGGTGATCAACCACATGGAGCCCGACCACTGCGCCAGCATTGAGACGCTGCTGCTCCGCTTCCCCACTCTCAAACTGGTGGGCAACGCCAAGACCTTCGCCTTTATGGGGCAATTCTACGATTTCCCCCTGGACGGGCGCACCGTCACCGTCAAGGAGGGGGGATACCCCTCTCCCGTGGGCGGGCATACCCTCCACTTCCATATGACTCCCATGGTCCACTGGCCCGGAGGTCATGATGACCTATGAGTCCAGCGAGAAG
>ENA-OQAB01000634-OQAB01000634.1-human-gut-metagenome-genome-assembly--contig:-NODE-634-length-18408-cov-3.057163_pt1 | contig 18408 bp, 15 predicted proteins | sample MGYA00242490_ERZ504517 | MGnify/ENA primary metagenome ERZ504517 (study PRJEB26092, sample SAMD00036298) | human gut metagenome | host: Homo sapiens | study: EMG produced TPA metagenomics assembly of...
CTTTTTACCGCCTGCTGGCCGGGCTGAACCGGGACCATGGGCTCACCATCCTGATGGTGGAGCCACGATGTGGATCGGACTGCTGCAGCTATGTTTCCACCTTGTACTGGCCTGGAAGAAGGTACCCCTGGGCGGAAACTAACGCCCCGGGACAGGTGCGCCGGGAGCGGGCGGGGGCTTCACCGCCATTCAGATATGACGCGGGAGAGACGGGGGGAACGCAATGTCCATCTTTGAATATCCCTTCATGCAGCGGGCCTTTTTGGTGGGCGTCCTTCTGGCACTGATCATCCCCTGTGTCGGGATCGTCATTGTGCTCAAGCGGTTATCCATGATTGGGGACGCTTTGTCCCACACCTCTCTGGCCGGTGTGGCGGCCGGGTTGCTTTTCAATATCAATCCGGTGCTGGGGGCCACGGCAGCCTGTGTAGCCGCGGCCTTCGGGATTGAGGCCATTCGGAAGAAACTGCCCCGGTACGCCGAGATGTCCATTGCCATCATCCTGTCCGCCGGGGTGGGACTGGCCGGTGTCTTATCCGGTTTTGTGCGCAGCGCGGCCAGCTTCAACAGCTTTCTTTTCGGCAGCATTGTGGCCATCAGCGACGGGGAACTCTATACGGTGGCTGTTGTCAGCGGAATCATTGTACTGGCCTTTTTGTTCCTGTACAAAGAACTGTTTTATCTGGCGCTGGATGAACGCGCCGCCCGGATGTCTGGAATCCCCGTAGGCATCATAAACAGTGTGTTCACCGTGCTGATCGCTGTCACAGTGTCAATTGCCGCCCGGACGGTAGGGGCCCTGATTGTCTCTTCCATGATGGTGGTACCGGTGGCCTGCGGGATGCAGCTGGGCCGGAGTTATAAGCAGACGGTACTCTGGTCCATCGCCTTTGCGGAGGGTTTCACCGTGGGGGGTCTGTTCCTGTCCTATTACGTAGGGCTGAAGCCCGGCGGCACCATCGTCCTGCTGGGAGTGGCCTGTTTGCTGCTGCTTTTGATTCTAAAACCATTGTTTGCCCGGCTGGGCCGGGCGGGGCGCAAGGAGCTCAAAGGAGAACATGATGACTGATATGTATTTGATTTCCGGCTTTTTGGGAGCGGGCAAGACCACCCTGATCCAAAAGCTGTTGACGGAAGCATTTAAAAGCAAAAAAGTCGCCCTGATCGAGAACGACTTTGGAGACTTCAGCGTGGATGCCGCGCTTCTGCGGGAGGGCGGTTATCAGGTCCTGGCGCTGAACGCCGGGTGTATCTGCTGCTCCCTCACAGGGGATTTTACGGCGGCGTTGGCCTCGCTGCTGAAAACCTATCGCCCCGATGTGGTGCTGATCGAACCTTCCGGAGTCGGCAAACTCTCTGATGTGGAACGGGCCTGCCGGGACCGGCGTTTCGCAACCTCTGCCCGCATTACACAAAAAATTACGGTAGTGGACGTAAAGCGGTGCGCCAGCTACCTGGAGAATTTCGGGGCGTTTTTTGAGGACCAGGTGAGAAGCGCTGGCACCATCCTGCTCAACCGGACCGAGCTGTTTCCCGAGGCTGTTACGAAGGCTGTGGAGTTGGTGGAGCAGTTGAACCCATCCGCTCAGGTTCTGGCAGAGCCATGGAAGCTCTTGACCGCTGCGGAAATTCTGAGCCTCCCCAAAGAAACGGAGCCGACGGATGCGCAGCCCCATGAGGAGCACACCTGTTCCTGTGGGCATCATCACCACCACCACGGCCATGCCTGCTGCTGTCACCCCCATGCCAGGGGCGGCGCGGATGACACCTTTGATACCATGACGCTCCATCTGCCCCAAGTATTTTCACCGGAAGGCCTGGGGCGCTGCCTCCGGCTCTTGGGATCGGAGTGCTGCGGACAGGTCCTGCGGGCAAAAGGCATTGTGGAGACGGAGACGGGGTTTCTCAATGTGCAGTTTCTGCCGGGGGAGCATCGTTTTGAAAAGACAAACCTCCAGGAGCACGAGCTGTGTGTGATCGGGCACGACCTGAACCGGGCGCAGATCACGGCGGTTTTTGAGGGGGTGTGCTGATTGAGGATGCCGGAATATACTCCGGTCTATGTGGTCACCGGCTTTCTCGACAGCGGAAAAAACTTCACTGTTGAATCAGCTCCTCTCCCGCCGCCTGGAGAGCGGACACTCGCTCTGCTGCATCCAGTTTGAACAAGGAGAGCAGGCACTGGAACAGGATTTAATCGACAGAGGGAATTTGGATCTCCTCCACTTTCCTGTTCGGAAGCTGCAAAAGCGGCGCGGGGATGCAGCAGGTCTCCAAACAGATCTACGATTATCTGCTTCGCAATGATCCGGAAGAACTGTGGATAGAGTGGAACGGGACGCTGCCGATCTCTGTCCTTCAGACACTGTTTCCCCCGGCAAAGAAACAGGACGGGGGTACACCAGGGGACTTCTGCCAACTTCAGCGCATGCTGTACCTGGCCGATTCCACCAAACTGGATGCCCTGCTCCAGCAGACCGGAGGAATGGTGCTGGAACAGATATCCGCCAGTGATGTCATCGTCCTACGGAATTGGGGACCTGTATCGCAGTTTAAGAACCGGAAACGGATGCTGCGGGAACTGAATCCCGGCGTCAAGGTACTGCCGCTGAACTCGGTCGGTACGGTGGAGCGGGCCATGCTGCGTCCGGGGCGGCAGCCAGCCTTTTGGTTTTTGCTGGGGATTGCCTATTTCACAGCGGCATATCTGACCCTGCGCATGGTGATAGGTGCCGGGGGGAACTTGGCTGATGCCGTGGTCAATGTATTTCTCGGTATTCTGTTGCAGGCGTTCCCGTTTCTTCTGATCGGCGTGCTTCTGTCCTCTGCCATCCAGATATTCGTTTCACAACAGTGGCTCCACGAGCACTTCCCAAAGCATCTGGCGGGAGGCCTTTTGTTCGCAGCCTTGGCCGGCTTTTGTCTGCCCGTGTGCGACTGCGCCTCAGTTCCGGTGTTCCGAAGCCTGGTTCGGAAGGGCGTCCCCCCTGCTGCCGCCGTTACCTTTCTGATGGCCGCACCGGTCATCAATCCGGTGGTCATTCTCAGCACCTGGTATGCTTTCAGCGGGGATGTCAGAATCGTCCTGTGCCGGGTGGGGCTCGGCTTGCTGTGTGCGGTGCTGATCGGACTTACCTTTTCCAGAGCAGGAAAGAACGGCTTGAGCCCGTCCGGCTCCGGCTGGTTTTCCTGGGCCTGCGGCTGTTCTGTGGGTCAGGCAGCAGAGGGCGGAAAGCTCTCCCTCTATCTCCGCCATACGCAAACGGAGTTTTTCAGTGTTGGGAGGTACCTTGTGCTGGGCGCCCTGGTATCCGCCCTGTTCCAGCCCCTGGACAGGTCATTTCCGTGGGGGAACGGCGGGGATGGGCTGTTCCTTCCTCTCCTGGTGCTGATGGGAATGGCATTTTTTCTCTCTCTTTGCTCCTCCGCCGACGCGGTGGTTGCCAGGAGCTTTGCCGGACAGTTCCCCATGGGGGCCCTGATGGGATTTATGGTATTTGGCCCTATGATGGATATCAAGAATCTGATCCTGCTCTCCGGCGGCTTTTCGCGTAAGTTCGTCCTGCGCCTGTGCCTGACCTCCTTTTGTATCTGCGGAATGGTCGTTTTCCTGGCATTTTCCACCGGGCTGGAAAGGAGCCTGCTATGACAAAGAACTGCTGGAACAGCCAGGCCCTGGCTGAGATCAGCTGCTACCTGGCCTTTGCGGGGGCTATGCTGTATCTGGTGCGTTCAGGGCGGTACCTCTCCTATGTGACGCCAAAGCTGGCGCCCTATCTCTGCTTCAGTGCGGCGGTGATGGTGGTGTGGGCCCTTTCTTCCCTAGGACGCATGTTTCGTATTCAATACCGAAAACACATCGCCCACTGCTTTGTGCTGGCGATCCCGCTTCTGCTGTTGCTGCTGCCACACGATACCGTGGGCCTCAGAGATATCTCCGATTCTGCCGGACTGCTGAATGGAAGCATGGTCAGCGGCGCCGCAGGCGGGGGCGGCGGCATACCGGCCACCGGAAGCCCCATACCGTCCAATCAGGAGGATACTGAGGCGGAGGGGCCCGCCCAGGCAGAGGCATCCGCAGACGGCTATACGACCCTGGATGCCTATGGCGCCCCCCTTGAGATCCACGGATATAACTCCAGGCAGCAAACCATCACAGTCAGCAATGAGGAGTTCTACGACTGGCTGTGCGTATTTTATACGGACATAGAGCAGCTTGAAGGCTTTCAGGTAACGATGACCGGCCAGGTCTACAAAAACACGCCGGTTATGGCGGACAACGAGTTTGTTCCCGCACGGCTGGTCATGGCCTGCTGCGTGGCGGACCTGTCCCCCTGCGGCCTGTTCTGCACCTACGGCAACGTGTCAGAACTGGAGAGCGATTCCTGGGTCACGGTGACCGGTATTCTATACGGGGAGCAGTATAAGGGGCAGGAGGAACCGCGGCTCAGGGTGACATCTGTTGTTCCGGCTAAGCCGATTGAGGGATACATCTTCCCATACAGCTGATCTTTAACCGATTGGGACGGAGGTTACTGGTTTCGGCAGGTGGATTTCCAGTTTTCATTGTCATTACCACTCACTTTCAGTTCAGGTGGGAAACATTCCGCCTCTCATCACGCACTGGTTTGCCATGAAGGCACCGAGAATGACTTCATGCGTTGGATGGCTTCGCCACAAATCTTGCGCAAAATGAATCTAATATACAATATAAAACAGAGTGCAGGCCAATTCTTGACCTGCACTCTGTTTTATTTTCCTACATCCACGCGTTTGTCGGCCCAATCACCCTTTCGTGCAGCCACACTTGAAGCAAACGCCGCTGGAACATGTGAGTTTGACGATAATTAACTTGTCTGTCAGTCAATCATTGACAGGTTTTCACCATCATTCTCTCCCGTGATTACCGGACGGCACTCGTGGTACGCCATGGCCAGCTCCATCACTGTACTTCCCCCTGTAATCCATAAAAATTGATGTGCATATCACGGTTCAAGTTGTATGATACTCCTCGTTCGGAATCTATGGTCTAAAATTATTGGGGAGCTGTTTTGCAATGCGACTTCATCAATTAGAAGCCACCGCTTAAAGTCCAGGCAGTGAGTGTATCATCCGGGATATCAGTGTTAAATACTTTAATATTTTCAATGGAGCCATTATAGGGATACTGGTTTCCGCTTCGAGCTGTCTTCCCGAGATAACCGGCATTGATACCCGGAATATCGGAGATAAAGCCATATCCTGTGCTGGGTAGTTCTGCGGGCGGAATCACCTGTACCAGTTCCCCGTCGAAAAAGAGCTTGTACCCCGTATCGGGATCGGCAGTAAAGGCTGCGATGTGTTTCTCACCAGAGGTCATATCCACGGCAGCAGAGGACTTTACAAAATCTCCGCCGTTCTGCCGCCGGATCTCATACCCCAGCACCCCTCCACCAACATAAAGATGAAAATGAGAATTGGCTGTCGTAGAGTTGCTGATACCGATCAAGGAGTGTATCGACGAGATCTGCGGGGTAAACTCCACGACAATGGCGCCCGAATGCATGGCGGCAATATCGGTCACACTGTCGTCGTCAATTTGGACCGGTTGGGATGGTGTAATCGTTACACCGCTGTTGGAGTAGACATTCGAACCACTGGACGCCACATAGGTTACCTGTTTCATGTGTTCCGCAGAGAACACGCCGTCAAATATTTGGACATTATGAATGGTTCCTGTGAACGGATATTCAAAGGCTGCTGGCTGCCCGGAGGGAGCCTGCCTGCGCGTCATGCCAAGGTATCCGCTGTCAATACCGGGAATATCAGCCATGAAGCCATAGCCAGAGGAGGCCGTCAGTTCTGACAGCGGCAGGTCCAGAACCATCTCCCCGTTGAGGAAGAGTTGGTAGCCGTAGTCCGGGTCAGCCGTAAAGGCGGCACAATACTCCTTTCCGGCTTCAATCGTCACAGGAGCCGAGTTTTTTTCAAAGTCTCCTCCCTCCTGCCTGCGGATCTCAAATCCGAGCCTCGCGTTGGAGTAGTAGAGGTGGAAATAGGAGTTCTGGTTCCCCGTCTGACCATTGCTCACCCCAATCAATGAGTGGATGCTGTCGGTGCTTGTGGGCGTAAAGCGCACCAAAATTGTACCCTCATGCAGGCCGGCAATACTGGGCAGTTCCGGCCCGATTGGGGTATAGGTGCCGTCAGACAGCGGCAACACCTTTTCTGAGGAGGAATATACCAAATTAGGGGTATCAGGCGTAGGTTTGATGCCCTTGATGTAGTCGAGTGTGTATTCACCGAAGACCAGGGAATGGATATTGTCAGGCCGACTCTCTTGCTCATAGAAGCAAACAATATTCCCATTGGGCTGCTCCATCAAGCAGGAATAGCCAAATTCACCCGACCGAATTACTTTTTGTACTTCCAATCAAACATGTAGTTGATTCGCCCCTCTGAATTGGTCCCGTTCTCATTGATCAGGCCGATTCTTATCGTGCCGTTGGAGCGGCTATTGGCTGCCGCATTGGCGAAGATAACGGCGGGCTTTCCATCAATTGGATGACTATAGTTGATAACAGACTGCTGGCAGCCTCCATAGAGTGTGGGCGCCACCAGCGTCGGGTCCCTCGGCATATCGGGCGCCCAGGTCTGGCCACCATCATAGCTGGTAGCGATTAATACGCCGCCTGACTGGCGCACGAACATCTTTAGCTGGGTAGAAACATCATCACCCTCCGGTGGCATTTCTACGATTTGAATTTCACCCATACCGATTTTTGAAAGGCCCGCAGCCGCTCTAGCGTCGTTTGGTGATTCACCCAGGTGCCAGGTTGCCCCATTGTCATCGCTGTAAAGAACTGCGCCGCTCATACCGCTGAAAGAATTGCTGTTATAGTAAAGGGGCACAAGGATGCGGCCTTGGTATTTGCCGGTCTGGATGACGATCCCAATGCCGGGGGCTGTGCCAAAGTGCTTCATATCACTGGTCTTAAAGCCGTAGTTCATCAGTTTGGGATCTGACCAGGTATAGCCGCCGTCATCGCTGTAGCACATGATCAGGAAGACCGTATTGATGACCCGCAGTTCCGTTTTGCGCGGTACTGCGGATGCGTCGTAGGTTCCGTAGTTGGTGTAAAAAATGTTTCCAGCTTCCTGTCCATTTTTATAAAGGGTGAAATCAGGTCCGACTGTGTAGTCGGTTGCCGCCCCATTTAGATACACCGTCCCGTCATCTTCGTGCAGCTCATATTGGGTGCCAGCCGAGTCCTTTAGGATCAGATAGCCGTCAGAAGTATAGCCGGTAGAGGCCGCTGCATAGGGCGCACGGACGTTTCCGGTCATCGCGTCACAGAAGAAGAAGACCCGCCCGTTTTGACCTTTGACGAGGAGCGAATCGCAGTAAGATGCGCTGTCCGTTTTCATGGGGACCTGGGGTTCGTTGGGGTAGTCAAGAAAGTTGAGCAGCATTTTGGGTTGGCTCCAGGTTGCGCCGTCATCGCTACTGACCCGGATGCCGATGTCGCAGTTGTTGGGAGGATCGTTGCTCGCTCCGGCGGCGTCGCCGAACCGGATATCGCCCGTGGCAATGATCGTCCCCTTGTCGGTCCGCAGAATGGAGGGGATTCGGATGCCCTCTGTGTTCCAATCCTCAAAAGAGAACACATTCTCCTGCCTGATGATTCCAGAGTCCTTCTCTATGTAGGTTTCTGCCTCGAGAACATCCTGCGCCAGAGCCGTATCATAGACACGCACGCTGTCGATGGTGCCGTAGTAGGGATATCCGAATGACCCGTTCCGATAGGTTGCACCCATATAGCCCACATCGGCGGAATTCACTGTGGACATGAACCGGTAGTCGTACTCCCATAGCTCATAAAGGGCCACAGGCATTTGGAAAACCATGTCGCCATCAAAATAGAACTTGTAGCCTTCCTGTGGGTCCGCACTGAGCGCCATGATATGCCGGGTATTGCGCGTGACCTCTGCCGGACCCTGGAGATTCACATAGCGGGTCTCCCCATGATTCCTGACCTCCAGGCCCAGGAAGCCCCGGTTGTCAATGTAAAGGTTAAAGTAGGCGTCAGTCACGCTGCTGTTGCTCAAGCTGAACAGGCAGTTGGCCGTGGACATCGCCGTGGGGGTGAAGTCCACGATGATTGTGCCGCTCGACAACCCAGAGAGTTGCGTGACAGCGCTCTGGGGGAGAGCGACGGCATCCGTGCCACTGGAAAACGTCATATCGCTGGCCGAGAACACCGGCTCAGGGTCAGCCAAGGCAGCAGCCGCGCTGGTGAACGACAGAGTCTGGATGCAAAGTGCAAACACCAGCAAAAGTGCTAGCGGCAGTCTCTTATGTTGTTTCATGGCAATCTCCTTTTCAAGTTTAGGGCACTGCAACTGTCGATAATATGTATGATGCCGCCTATCAGCCCATTGGAATCACATCCAGTTTAATGATGTCGTTATAAAAAAGAATACCGCCGGCCCCCTCTTTTCTTGTTTATAGAGGGCCGTGCCCTATGGCCATTGATGCTCCTGTACGATTAAGGATGCGGCAAAACACCCGTTCATCCCCCGGCAGTGTGACCGTGCGGCCCATCCAGTGAGAGAGATACGCGCCGTGGATGATCTGGAGGGATCGCAGACCTTCCTCCAAGCTGCATTGGATTGGACCGGCCCCCTGAGCAGCGGCAACAAAATTTTGTATGGTGGCCGCCTGCTGCGCCTTGTTGTTTCTGTCGTCGAAAGTCAAGCGCTCCACTGTCCCGGAGACCTGTTCAAAGGGGGACGGGCAGGACCTTGCGAAGGTGCGCTCGTCCTCCTCCAGGCGGATGATTTCCACCTCGCTATCGTCCCGGACGGAAATCCGGCCCCTCGTCCCACAAATCTCCAGCAAATTGGTGCCAGGGCACTCATGGGCTGAAGCAATAAAATGCCCATGGGCGCCGTTGAGGTAGGTCAGAAAAAGTTCAGCCTCATTTTCAACCTGGATGGGCCGCCCTATGGTGGAGCAGCGGGCCAGTACGGAAACCGGCATACCGCAGATCCATTGCATAAGGTCTAGTTGATGGGAGGCTTGGGTCATCAGCAGTCCGCCCCCTTCTCCCTGCCAAGTACCGCGCCAGGCCCCGGAGGTATAGTATGCCTCCGTTCGGTAGAGGTCGGTGATAATCCAGCTACAGCGCACCAGCTCCCCCAGTTCACCGCTCTGGACCAAATTTTTTACATGACGGTAGGCCTGAGCCGCCCGCCGATTATACATGACGCCGCAGACCAGTTCCGGCCGTTCCGCCAGCACGGGAAGGATTTCCGCCACCTCGTCGGCGAAAATACCAACCGGCTTCTCCACCAGCACATGCAGCCCCGCCTCTAGGGCCTGCCGGGTCATTTCGGGGTGCTGTGCGTGGGGAGTACAAATGAGTATCGCGTCTACCTGGCCAGACCTGAGCATAGCGCCATAATCCGTAAATGCGGCGGCCTGAAGGCCATGTCGCTGTGCTACCTCTCGGATGTGCGCCTCATTTCGGCTGCACAGCGCCGTAAGCGCCACATCCCGGACCTTTCCGCCCACAATCAAGCCGATATAATCGCCGGCAATGGCGCCGATTCCCGCAATTCCTAATCTGAGCATGCGTCACCTCAAATGTGGAAGAATTTCAGCAGTTCATTCTCAAAAAAATTGATTCGTTCGTGTTCATACTTAGGGTAGACCAAGTGCGTCTTGGGTCCCCGTGCCCGATTGAAGATGGCATATTGGCATTTGGGCGACGCCGTCTGGTCCAGAAGTCCCGTGCCCAACAGCAGGGGGCAGGTCAGCAATGCGGCAAAACTGACAGGGTCGAGGCCGTCCAGCACAGCCCTATCCGTCCCGACTGCTCCATCGCACATGGCCCTCAGATCACCCGGCAATGGGTTCAGGCCCGCACAGCGGATCACGCCGGGTACCAGAGACGCCGCAACTATCGCCAGCCCACCGCCGAACCCTTCGCCCCAAGTCATCAAACGGGCGGGGTCGGTGGACGAGAGGCCGATGGCCGCGTGGGCCAGCGTCAGGGCGTCCAAATATCGGTCCTCCAGAGATAATGCCGCCCAATCACGCCGCCAATCGGCCACGGAGGTTTGGTTTTCCAGGGCTGCTACGGCGTATCCCAGGGCCACAAAGCGGGTCATGTGGTGCCAGCCTCGAACCCCCCGGCCCAGGTCATGGAACATGAGCACCGTGGGGAAGGCCCCCTCCCGCGCCGGGCGGATGTATCTGGCCCGGATCTCCCGGCCGTTGGGGGCAGGGACGGACCACTGTTGATAGACCGCTTGAGCATTTTGGAAAGGCAGGCGCTCCACCAGGACCTCCCCCGCCGGGGCGGCTTTGGCCCATCGGCCGCGCCATACGGCCTCAAAATCTGTGGGTATTTCAGTCATGCCCTGATATGTCTCACAGGCTGCTTTTTGCTCCGCAATCGTCACAGCTCCGCCGCCTCCCTTCCGAAGAAGTCCAGGATCAGGTCGTCAAAGTCCTGAATCTCCTCATGTCCATACCCCTCAAACAGATACCTGCGTTTGGGGCAGTTCAAGTTATTATAGACGGCGCACTGGGTCGCGGGTGGGCACACTTCGTCGGCCAGCCCTGTGCCGAAGAGGACGGGACAGCGAACCAGATGGGCAAAGTTTTTGCTATCAATGTAACCCAGCTTGGCAAACCACTCGTCCTGCCGCGTCCCGTCCGGGTCAAACCAGCGGGAGTAGTAGCGCAGGCCCTCATAGGCAATCAGGTCTGCCCCCAGCTCCCACACCAGCCGATAGTCGCTCAGGAAGGGGTATAGGATAGCCGCCCGGTTCACCAGGCCCGGGTTAAGTGCGGCGCAGGCCAGGCCTAATCCGCCCCCCTGGGACGCGCCGTTGACAAAGACCTTGCTTTGGTCGATGCCCACCAGCTCCCGCACGATCCGGCAGAGGATGCGGATATTCTGATGCAGGCGGACATAGTACATCTCTTCCACAGGCCCATCCAGTCCCGCCACGATATGGCCGGTGACGGTGGTGCCCGCGAACCCGCCCAAGTCCTGGCCGTTCCCCCCCTGGCCGGGGCAGTCCATGGCCAGCAGCGCACAGCCCATGCCCGCAAAGGAGGACTGCTCCAGCCAGCTCCGGCTGGCCCCTGGGTAGCCATGGAACTGGAGGACCAATGGAACCGGGCGGGCCGCTCTGGGTTTCACATACTTGGCATAGATCTGGGCACCGCCCATCCCGCGAAACCACAAGTCCAGGTACTCGCAGGTATGGAAGGGCGGAATTTCGGATGGAGTCACGGCAAAATCCAGCGGCACTCGATCCGCCTCGGCCATCCGCTTGCTCCAAAAGGCATCAAAGTCAGCCGGGGCGGGTGTTGCACCCACATAATCTCCCAGCCGCCGAATCTCTTGTTCTGTCACAGGCATGGGGTCGTCTCCTCCTCGATAAACCGGGCTTGGATTGCTCCTCCCTGGCGCGTCACACAGATGGGTCTTGCCATCGCCGGCTTCTCGCACGGATGGTCCGCCCGATAATGGGCGCCCCGGCTCTCCCGGCGCATCAGGGCGGCCTTCAGGATGCATTGGGCGGTGCAAAGCTGTCCAGCCCGTCTACGTGTTCTGGCAATCTCGTCCACATTGTCTGTGGGCGTTAAGATCAAAGCGCTGCTCAGTCCCTTCACCCGCTCCAGGGCGGCAGACAGTCCGGCCTCGTCCCGCTCTACCATGGCATGATGGAACATGGTGTCCTGCAAGTCGGCAAATACCTTCCGACAGTCAGCCGCCGCTACAGCTTTAAAGAGGCAGGTCTTGGGCGGTTCCTGTACTGCGGTGCATGCAGCAGCCGCTGAACTGCCGGCTTTACCACCGAACACCAGGCCGTTGGCCGTTGAAAGGCCGCCAATGCGGTCGGCCCCGTGCATGCCCCCTGTGACCTCTCCGGCCGCAAACAGGCCGGGTACACCGGTAGAGGTATCGGGGGCGATCCAAACCCCGCCATTGGCCGCGTGAGCGAACATCCCAATTTGGATCGGGTCTTCCATAGTTAGGCCTCTTGCCTCCCGGAGCCAATCAAAATAGGTTTTCACAAACTCCGGGGGGCTATGGCGCATTTCATCTGAATAGGTAACCCTCACACCCCGTTTATCCTCCAGACAGGCGCGGTAGATGGCCAGGTCTACCGCCTTGGAGGGCAGACGCGCTGTGAAGGGGCCGTGGGTAGCGCGCAGTTCCAGCAACGAAGCCGTTTCCCCCTCCAGCAGTGGGGCCCCGTCCGGACGGCGCAGATCGGTGAATCGAAATGTCTTTTCGTTAAAAATGGTCTGATACGCCGGCGACAGATAGCCAGGCATAATCTGCATGAACTCCATATTGACCAGACGGCAGCCGGCCTCCAGAGCCAATGCCTGCCCCAGCCCTCCACGTCGGAGGTGCAAAGGTGGTGACGAAACAGGCTTCCGTAACCGCCCGTCGCCAGCACAAGGGCCTTGCAGCCCAGGTAGTGCAGTTCCGCCCCGTCCGTAATCACAGCGCCGCATACCCGACCGTCCGCACGGACCAGTTCCAGCGTCTCCCGGCCGGAAAGAATGGTCACACCCAACTCTTCCAGTCTTTGTGAAAAGATCTCCCGGGCGCTGTCAAACTCGATCCCGTTCCAGTCCCGGTGCTTATGGTCGAAGCAAGGGATGTACTCCTGCTGTCCGCCCTTGTCCGCCTTGCGGAGCCTGACACCCATGCTGCGGACTTTTTCGATGGCCGGGTGGATGCCCTTCACAAGTGCTCTTACCAAGGCATCGTCCGCCATGCCGCAGCCCACGTCCTCGATGGTGGAGATCAGGTCGGCCTCATCCGCTTCGTCTGCGGGTCCCACCAGACCCAGGCCCCAGGTCCCGGGGTAGAAGCTGGAGCCGGAAAACAGCCTGCCCTTGCACACCAGAATCACCGAGGCACCGGACTCCGCAGCGGTCAACGCCGCAGAGATTCCCGCGATACCAGACCCCAATACCAGCACATCACAGGTCGAGGCCAAATTCAGCTCCATATATCCACCCCTCAATCGTCAGAACCCCCGGCCGGGTCTGGTCATAGAGGTGGCAGGCGCAGAAATGCTCCTCACCGTTAATCATATGGCGCTTCAGTTCCGGCTTTTTGTGCATGCAGATATCCATACACTTCTTGCAGCGTGGATGGAAGTGGCACCCCTCGGGCGGATGGACCGGGTTGGGCACATCGCCCTCCAGCACAATGCGGCTGCGCTTGTTATCCGGGTCCACCACAGGGATGGCGGAGAGGAGGGCTTCGGTGTAGGGGTGCATGGTGTTGTCGAAGATCTGCTCCGTGGAGGCCAGCTCCACGATCCGTCCCAGGTACATGACCGCGATGCGGTCAGAAATGTACTCCACCACGGACAGGTTATGGGTAATGAAGATGAGGTCAGTTTCAGCTCTTCCTTGAGCTCATCAGCAGATTGAGAACTGGGCTGGATGGACACATCCAGCGCCGAGACCGCCTCGTCGCAGATCACCATCTCCGGGTGGACCAGCAGGGCGCGGGCGATCCCGATCCGCTGCCGCTGGCCCCCCGAAAACTCATGGGGATAGCGATCCATGTACTCCGGGCGCATGTTCACCGCCTCCAGGATGTCGGCAATGAGTGCACGCTGATTCGTCTTGTTGACTACCCCGAAATGCCTGAGAGGGTCGGCCAAAGATTGATAAATTGTAAAAGAGGGGTTCAGGGAGGAATAGGGGTCCTGAAAAACGATCTGGATGCGGCGATGCAGGACCTGTTCGTCCTCCCTGTTCAAGTGCCGCAGGTCCTTTTTACCGCCGTGCTGGGGGCCGAAATCGTACATCATCGTTCCATCAGTAGCCTTGACCAGTTGGATGATGGATTTGCCCAGTGTGGTCTTACCGCAGCCGGACTCCCCTACCAGCCCCAGAGTCTCCCCCTTGTAGATGTCCAGGTCCACGTCGTTGACCGCCTGCACATGGTCCCGGACCTTGTTGAAAAAAACCGCCCCGAACTGGGAAAAAGGTCTTCACCCCCCGCAGCTCCAGCAGCACTTTTTTCTCGCTCATACGGCTTCAACCTCCTCTCTGTGTCCGGCGTAGACCTGTTCGGCGTTCCAGCAGCGTACCGCATGTCCATCACACACCGGGACCTCTGGAGGCATTTCCTGCCTGCACTTTTCACAGCAGAAATCGCACCGGGGGGCAAATTGGCATCCCTTGGGCCGGTCATATGGGTCGGGTGTGGAGCCGCGGATCGGCTCCAACCTCTGTCCCCTGCCCTTGTGAAGGATCGGGATGGAGCGCAGCAGGGCGGCGGTGTAGGGATGGGCGGGATACTTGAGCACCTCCCGTACACTGCCCCGTTCCACGATGGAACCCATATACATCACTGCCACGTCATCCGCCAGCTCACTGACCACGCCCATATCATGGGTAATGAGCATGATAGCCGTGTCGTGCTCTCGCTTCAATTTTTCCATCAGTTCAAAAATCTGGGCCTGGATCGTCACATCCAGGGCAGTGGTGGGCTCGTCGGCAATGAGCACCTTGGGGCTGCAGCTCATGGCCATGGCGATCATGGCCCGCTGGCGCATACCGCCGGAGAACTCATGGGGGTACTGGTCAATGCGCTTCTCCGGGGTGGAGATCCCCATCTGTGTCAGCAGCTCCAGCGTCCGGGCACGGCGGGATCTTTTGTCCAGGTCCGTATGGTACTTCAGATCCTCCCCGATCTGGAATCCGATGGTGTAGACCGGGTTGAGGGCGGTCATCGGGTCCTGAAAGATCATTGCCAGATCATTTCCACGGATGTGATCCATTACCTGTTCATATTCCTTACGGTCGGAAAAAGCCTTTGGCGATATTTCCTTGCCGTCAATGGTGATACTGCCATCCTTCACGATCCCGTTGCCTGACAGCAGCCCCATAACGGAAAACATCGTCTGACTCTTTCCGGAACCGGATTCCCCTACGATTCCCAAAACCTCTCCCTTATCCACAGACAAAGACACATCACGCACGGCGTGTACCATACCGTTTTCTGTTTCAAAATCGGTAGAGAGGTGTTGTATTTCCAGCATACTCATATGATTCCCTCCCTACTTCTTCTTTTTCTTCGGATCCAGGGCATCCCCCAGACCGTCACCGATAAAGTTTAATGCAAGCATCGTCAGACAGATTGCCAGAATCGGCCACAGTGTCTGCAGCGGATACGAGGTCAGGGTACTTCTTGCCTCATTTGCCAGCGTTCCCCAGCTTGCCTGCGGTGCGCTCAGACCGATGCCCAGAAAGCCCAGAAAGGCTTCATAGAATATCGCACTTGGAACCAGCATTGTGACAGATACGATGATCGGCCCCATACTGTTGATAATCAGATGCTTGAAAATAATACGTCCGGTTCCCGCTCCCAGCACCTTGGCTGCAAGGGAAAACTCCTGTTCCTTCAGCGTCATGACCTGTGCTCGTACCTGCCGGGCCATCCCCATCCAGGAGGAGATACAGATACCGATCAGAATGGAGCTCATCGACGGTCCCATGACCACAACGATCATAATGACATACAGCATATCCGGGATGGAATACATCATATCCACAAACCGCATCATTGCCATATCAATTTTACCGCCGAAGTAGCCGGCTATTCCTCCGTAGAGAACACCGACACCAAGAGAAATCAGCGCTGCCGCAAAGCCGACGCTTAAGGAAACACGTCCGCCCCACATGATACGAACCAGAATGTCACGACCGAATTTATCGGTACCCATCAAATGCTGAAGGGAAGGACCTATATTGCGCAGCTCCAGATTCTGTCCGTCATAGGTATAGGGGGATATCATTGGTATGATAATCGCACACAGCAGCATGAACATCAGAAAGCAGAAGCCTACAAATGCCAGCTTGTTCTGTCGGAACCGATGCCATGCATCCGCCAGATAGGTCCGGCTTTCATATGCTATTTTTTCCGCATTTTTTTCAGAATCATCCAGACGTTCAAACAGATCGTCGCTCAATTCTTCCTGCAATAATTTATCACTCATAGCCTTCACCTCCTAATCCAGCTTGATCCGCGGATCAATAATGGCGGACAGGATATCTGTAATCAGATTAAAGGTGATGACAAGAAAACCAAGGAATATCGTCAGCCCCATGATAATCGGATAATCTCGTGTTGTAATACAGGATACAAATGCACTGCCGATACCCGGTATCGAGAAAACACTCTCGATGACGAAGCTTCCCGTCAGCATGAAGGCGAACATCGGACCTGCATAGGTCACCACCGGCAGCATGGCATTCTTCAAAGCATGCTTGATGACAACCTTCTTATACGGCGTACCTTTGGAGCGAGCCAGAATGATATAGTCCTGATTCATAACCTCCAGCATACTGGAACGGGTCAGTCTGGCTATCATAGCGATTGGATAAAACGCAAGTGAAAGCGCCGGCATGATGTAATTCAGCGGGCTGTTCAAGCCGATAAACGGCAAAATATGCAGCTGTACCCCAAATACGATCAGCATGATCATCGCAATCAGAAACGACGGTACGCTGACACCGATCGTTGCCACAAACATACACAGGTTGTTCACCCACTTATGCCGTGATAACGCTGCCCCGGTTCCCAGTGCGATTCCTCCCACCAGTGCCAGGACAAAGGCAATCAGCCCCAGACGTGCGGTTACCGGAAAGCCGGTTTTAATATAATAGGAAACGCTGCGTCCGGTATTGATCATACTTTCTCCGAGATTCCCCTGTGCGACCCCCTTCAGGTAGATCACATACTGCTCCACCAGCGGCTTATCCAGATTATACTTTGCCTCTGCGGCAGCCAGTGCCTCCGGTGTCTTATACTTCGCCAGGGAAAATGGTGATCCCGGCGTTGCCTTCATCAGAAAAAATGTAACGCTGGCTAATACAAACAGTGTCACAAATCCGATCAGCACACGTTTGATGATATACTTTGGCATTCAAACAACCCCTTTTCTCATTCTATAATAGAAGGATACTCCCGATGACTATATCCCGCTGTGTTAATTCGGATTTTTTGGTAATACTTAACACCTTGTATCCATTTGCTTCCAGATCACTTGCCAACGCGTCTGTCTGGAAGGTATCAATACGGATGATCATATCCGCAAAGCCGTTGTGCTGAGAGTATACCCCAGATGGGTGATATTACAGTTATTGCGGACAAAGATTTCCGAGATTTTACCGATCGTTCCCAGCTCGTCCTTGACTTCAAATGCAGACACGGCTTCCGCTTGTACGATAGCCCAGAATATCCAGGAATGCAGAAAGAACATCGTTGCTGGTCAGAATGCCGACAACCTCATTGGCATCATTGACAACCGGCAGACAGCCGATATCATGCTTATACATCAGCAGTGCCGCATCCTCCAGAAAACGGTCCTCGTGAATCGTGATAACATCGCGAATCATAATCGCGTCCACGCTTGTCTTTGAAAGCAGGTAATTCAGCTCATAAATACTCAGACTGGTTGCCTTGCTGGCACCCTTTTTGGAGATCATGCCCTCCGTAACCAGTCCGACCAGCTTTTTACCGCTGATGACCGGAATACGGTGCAGCTCCTTTTCACTCATGATATCGACAACATCGCTGATTTTACTGTTCACATCGATACAGATCGGATGCTTTGTCATTCTGTTTTTTACGTACATAGTATTATCCTCCCAGGTATGCTTTCTGAATTTTCCGGACTGTTGACCAGTTCTGCACCGGTTCCCGTCATGACGATATTGCCGGTTTCCATAACATAGGCACGATCCGCAATGGACAATGCCATCTTTGCATTCTGTTCAACAAGCAGAACGGTTGTCCCTTTTTCATTGATATCCTTGATGATATTGAAGATTTCCTTTACCAGAATCGGCGCAAGCCCCATGCTCGGCTCATCCAGCAGCAGAATCTTCGGCCGGGCCATCAGTGCCCTTCCCATCGCCAGCATCTGCTGTTCTCCTCCGGATAAGGTGGAAGCATCCTGTGAGCTTCGCTTCTCCAGAATCGGAAACCGCTGGTAGATATCCTGCAGATCCGCTTTGATGCCGTCCTTGTCCTTACGCAGATAGGCACCCATCAGAAGATTTTCATATACACTCATACCGGAGAAGATATGCCGTCCCTCCGGTACCTGTGTGATACCTTCCTTTACGATATTTTTGGCACTGACCTTGTTCATGGATTTTCCAAGGAACACAACCTCTCCGCTCGTCTTCTTCAGCAGGCCGCTGATGGTTTGAAGCAGCGTTGTCTTACCGGCGCCGTTGGCACCGATCAGCGAAACGATTTCGCCTTCCTTAACCTCCATGGATACATCCTTCAATGCATGAATTACGCCATAGTGGACATTTAATTTTTCTACCTTCAGCATCTTAAATATCCTCCC
>ENA-OQAB01000636-OQAB01000636.1-human-gut-metagenome-genome-assembly--contig:-NODE-636-length-18361-cov-3.937425_pt1 | contig 18361 bp, 16 predicted proteins | sample MGYA00242490_ERZ504517 | MGnify/ENA primary metagenome ERZ504517 (study PRJEB26092, sample SAMD00036298) | human gut metagenome | host: Homo sapiens | study: EMG produced TPA metagenomics assembly of...
CTCCATGATAGTATGGAAGAGCTTACTAGCTCAACTTATTGTTTTTGGTGTCCGGCTTACGCCGGACGTTTGAATTGATTCGGTTATTTTCTTACGAAAATGACCTGCACTCCCGAGTAAAACTCGGCATAAACAAATCCAAAGATTCATTTAACTGGCGTTCATTCAATCATTGTTCGTTTCAAAGGTCATCGTGTCGCCGTAGCGACGACTTGTTTATCTTACCAAACTCGAAGGAGCTTGTCAAGCATTCTTTGAAGAACTTTCAAAAGAATCGGCTGTTGTCTCAGCCGGCATGGAAGGATTTTCCCTCACAACTTCTTAAGTATACTATGGTATATATAGGTTGTCAAGACAGACGGCCTTATTTTATACACTATTTTTTAAAATAGCCTATACCGTTTCATCTAAGGCATCGCAGCAGCAAACGGTTATGGTGTTGACGATGGTTTCTACCGTCGAGGCCCGTGACAGATCCATGACCGGTTTGGCCAACCCTTGCAGAAGGGGTCCCAAAACGGTCACGCCGGCAACGTGTTCCAACATCTTACAGCAAATATTCCCCGTATTTAAGTCGGGAAAGACGAGGACATCGGCCCTACCGGCTACGGGAGAGCGCGGAGCCCACGCTTTGGCATAGGACGGAATCAGCGCGATATCTACTTCCATTTCACCGTCAAAAAGGAAATCGACGTTGCGGTCACTTAAAATCTGAACGGCTTTGCGCACCGTATCGGCGCCGCGGCCCCGCTCGCTCCCCATCGTCGAATACGATAAGAGGGCTACCTTAGGCGAATCAATCTTCAGGGTCCGACGTGCCCGATCCACACAGCTGCAGGCAATATCTGCCAGTTGGTATTCATCCGGCGTCGGGATGACATCACCATCTCCGGCAACTAAAACACCATCATGACCAAACTGCAGCATGTCCGTCAGAAGGATAAAAGAACTGCTGACCGTATCGATTCCCTTGCGGGGACCGATAATCTGCAACGCCGCATGAAGCACGTCCGGCGCCGGCGTTTCCAATCCGGCAACCATGCCGGCCGCCTCGCCGGAAGCAACCATAAAGGCACCAAAATAGAGGGGTGTCCGTAAAAAGCGCCGGCTTTCTTCCATAGTCATTCCCGAGGCTCGCCGCATCCGGGCATATTCTTTCGCAAAACTTTCGAAATGCGTATGTTCTTTCGGATATATCAATTCAGCCCCCTCTAAGTCCAATTGATATCGAAAAGCCAATTCCTGAATATCCTGTCGTTTTCCAATCAATACCGGAACGGCCAATCCGTCTGCCAAAATCCGATCAGCAGCCTGCAGCATACGAAGGTCGCCGCTTTCAGGCAGAACGATTTTTTGTGGTTTTGAAGCTGCCCGCCGCTTCAAAGACGTCATATACCGATTCATACATATCCCTTCCGCATCCAGTGTATTGATTTAATTATAAGAAGAGATGCCAAAGAAAGCAAGGACGAAAGCGCATCCCCCCTTTCCGATAACAGAGGGGGATGCGCTTCATGGGATAGCCTTCGAAAACGTTTATTTGAGAACGGGCTGAACCTTATCTTCCTTTCCCAGAAGGTAATGTTTATTGATGTACTGCGTGTGAAGCAGCGCTTCGGACAACTCGCTGCCGGGCTCTCCCAAGAATTTCGCATACAGCGTCTGTAGTTCCTTATTTTCCCAGCTGGCCCGAATCGGCTTTTGGGTATCCAGCTGATAGAGCGCTTCGATGCGGGCACGCTTAGCCGGAATCTCAAGAGGCAACGGAGTCCGTGGCTGACCGCCGCCGCCAATGCAACCGCCGGGACAGGCCATGACTTCAATTAAGGCATATTTTTTCCACGAATGCTTTTCTTCCATCAAATTGATGAACCGACGGGCATTGGCCAATCCGCTGACAGCGACGACACGGATGATGTCGTTATCAAGGGTTAGGGCCGCTTCCTTGACACCTTCCAGTCCGCGCACGGCTTCAAAGTGGAGAAAATCATCCTCTGCCGGTTTCTTCGTCTTCAAGTAAACGAGGCTACGAAGGACCGCTTCCATCAAGCCGCCGCTGTTGCCAAAGAGTTCCCCGCCGCCGGACGATTCGCCAAAGACCGTATCGCAGGCAGCATTTTCAAGATTGTCAAAGTCGATTTTCTTTTCTTTAATCCACGCGGCCAACTCCCGCGTCGTAATACAGTAATCCGTATCGCGCATATCCGCCTGCTGCCAATAACGGCCGGCAGCATTTTGTTCCGGTCTGGAGATTTCCGCCTTCTTTGCCGTACATGGCGTCACCGAGACAATGACTAGTTTGGAGGGATCAATGTGCATGCGCTTGGCAAAATACGTTTTAATCATCGGACTGAGCATACTGCTCGGACTCCGGCCCGTCGACAAATGTGGAATCAGCTCGGGGAAAAAGATTTCCGTAAATTCAACCCATGACGGACACGCACTGGTGAACTGCGGCAACAGTTCTTTCTTATGATCCATACGATGCAGAAGTTCCGATGCTTCTTCTATAATAGCCAAATCGGCCCCAAAGTTAGTGTCAAAAACGTAATTTCCGCCGAGCCGGCGCAGGGCCGCTATTATTTTCCCTTCCACATTGTCGCCAAAATCTTTCCCGAAGGCATCACCAAGGGCCACGCCGACAGCCGACGACGTTTGAAATACGACGACCTTGTCCGGATCATCGATAGCTTTTTGAATCTCAGCCCGCTGAGAAACGGTCGTCGTCGCTCCGAACATGCAGGTCAGCGAGCACTGGCCGCAGTGGACACAGATAGGGATATCCCCCGTACTTTCTAACGAGTAATACCCGGTCATGGACATGACTTCAGCGCAGCGGCGGCGACAGAGGGTACAGTTTCGGCATTTTTCCGGATTAAACTGAATCGAGATATTGCGGTTTTCAACGGCGACTCGACTGTCGAGTTGTTCAAATCGGCTGGTAAAGGCCATGTCTCGTTTCTTTTCCGCCTGCATGTAAATGGCATCGCTGCAGCAGATAGCAATGACATCCGTAATGCCTTCAGCCGTACAGCCGCGTGAAAGATCCATGACCGGCTTGGCAAGACCTTGGAGGAGCGGCCCCAGTGCCGTAGCACCGGACAGGTGTTCCAAAACTTTATAACAAATATTGCCCGAAACGAGATTGGGAAAATACAAGGACATTGGCTTGACCGGCAACGGGAGACCCGGGCGCCTTCTGACGGGCAATCCGCGGTACGAGAGCCGCATCGGCCTGCATCTCGCCGTCAAACTCAAAGTCAACGTTGCGATCCCGCAAGAGACGAACGGCCTCACGGACGCGTTCCACTTCTTCGCCGGCACCACTGCCCATGGTCGAATACGACAGAAAAGCCACTTTCGGATCAAGGGTTTGCGCCGTCCGGCGTGCCCGTTCTACACAACTGACGGCAATATCAGCCAATTGCTGCGGCGTCGGTTCGATGACGACACTACAGTCGCCGATGACAAAGATGCCGTCATCGCCAAACTGAGGCTTATCGGTAATCATGATGAAGGAGCTGCTCACCGTCGACAGGCCAGGATGAGGTCCGATGACCTGCAAGGCTGCGCGAATGACTTCTGATGACGTGGCGACAGCACCGGCGACCATGCCATCGGCGATATCAAAGGCGACGAGACAGGCCGCAAAGAAAATATAATCCTTCAAAAGGATATCCCTGGCCTCGGAGACGGTCATCCCCTTTTTAGCTCGCCGCTTTGCATAATATCGGCAAAAGGTATCCAACATGGGATACGTTTCAGGATCGATGATTTCGATGCCGTCCATGTCGATCTGATACTCTGACGCGACTTCAACGATGCTCTGCGGCTGTCCGATCAAAATCGGCCGAGCAAAGCCTTCAGCCTGGACCCGTTCCGCCGCCTGCAGGATTCGGCGGCTGTCTGATTCCGGCAAGACGATTTTCTTTTGTTCTTTGGCAACGCGGCGTTTTAAATTATTAATAAAGCGCGACATAGGACAACACCTCACATCTATCAATACACAGTCCATTGGTTAAGTATAGTATAGAACAAAATAAGACCTTTGCTTGCCTTAAGACACGAAGCGTCGTATTTAGCCGCCAAAGCGCCGCCAGAAACGACAAAAAGGAGCCGCCCCGAAGGGCAGCTCCTCTAACAGACTGAGTTGTACAATTATTCTACGGTAACGCTCTTAGCCAGGTTACGCGGTTTGTCGACGTCGTTGCCGCGGCTGACAGCGATATAATAAGCCAGCAGCTGCAAGGGAACGATAGCCAGGATGGAAACGACGAAGTCATCCGAAGCAGGAACCTTGATCAAGGTGTCCACAGTATGGACGACTTCCGTGTCGTCGTCCTGAGCAATGCCGACAACGAAGGCATCACGGGCTTTGACTTCCTTAATATTGCTGATCATCTTGCCTTTGACTTCGACCTGTGTCGCCAAGGCAATGACGGGAACACCGGCTTCGATGAGCGACAGCGTACCGTGTTTCAATTCACCGCCGGCATAGGATTCAGCATGGATATAAGAAATTTCTTTTAATTTCAAAGCACCTTCCATGGCCAAACCGTAGTCCATGGAACGGCCGATGAAGAAGACGTCTTCCTTATCTTTGAAGGCACTGCACAAACCTTTGATCGTGTCGACCTGATCAAAGATCTGCTGGCACTGATCCGGAAGTTTTTCCAGGTGAGCTAAGATTTTTGCTTCGCGGTCAGCCGGCAGATTGCCGTTCAAGCGACCCATGTAAAGAGCCAAAAGGAGCAAGGTTACCAGCTGTGTCGTGTAAGCTTTCGTCGAAGCGACAGCGATTTCAGGGCCTGCCAGTGTGTACGCAACCTGGTCGGCTTCACGAGAAATGGACGAGCCGACGACGTTAGTAATCGCCAACGAACGGGCACCGCGGCGTTTCGCTTCTTTAAGAGCTGCCATGGTGTCGATGGTTTCACCGGACTGGCTGACGACGATGCACAGCGTCTTGCTGTCGGTCAAAGGATCGCGATAGCGATATTCCGATGCGATATCGACTTCAACCGGAATGCGGGCCAATTTTTCGATAAAATACTTGGCCAAAAGACCGGCATGATAGGCCGTACCGCAAGCCGTGATCAAAATCTTGTCGATAGATTTTACATCTTCCGGCGTCCAGTTCAATTCGTCAAAGGAAACATGCTTTCCGCCATCTACAATGCGGCGGCCCATCGTATCCTTGATAGCCTTCGGCTGTTCATAGATTTCTTTGAGCATGAAATGTTCAAAGCCGCCTTTTTCAGCTGCTTCAGCATCCCAGTTTACTTCAAAGACTTTCTTTGAAATCGGATTGCCTTCAAGATCGGTCACCCAAACCTTGTCCTTCATGACGATGGCAATTTCACCGTCATTCATGATGTATGTCTTACGGGTGTAGCTGAGGATGGCCGGAATATCCGAGGCAATATAGTTTTCCCCGTCTCCCAGGCCGACGATCAACGGATTGTCTTTTTTGGTGCAAATGATTTTATCCGGTTCAAATTTGCACATGAAAACCAAGGAATAGGAGCCGCGCAGGAGCGTCAGAACCTTGCGGACCGTACGGGTAAAATCACCGTCGTAAAGGTCTTTGCAAAGGTGAGCAATGACTTCCGTATCCGTTTCCGAACGGAAGTGGTACCCTTTTTTAAGCAGGCCTTCCTTCAATTCCATGTAGTTTTCAATGATCCCGTTGTGAACGATGACGAAATCGCCATTTTCATCCGAATGGGGATGGGCATTGATGTCCGACGGACCGCCGTGCGTTGCCCAGCGGGTGTGACCGATGCCGGACGTCCCGACGACGGGATGTTTCTTGACTTCTTCTGCCAAGTTGGCCAGCCGACCCGCTTTTTTGCGAATAGCAATAGCACCGTCATGATAGACGGCAATGCCTGCCGAGTCATAACCGCGGTACTCCAGCTTGCCCAGACCATCCATTAAAAAGTCTGCCGCTTCTCTGTCTCCGATGTAACCTACAATACCACACATAGTTATATCCTCCTGATATAAAGTTATTTCCTTCTTATGATGAAGTTGTCGACAATGTTACCACTGTAATTTTCCATCATATGACGACTGAAGGTGTGCCGAGAGACATCCGCTGACAATTCGATACTTCTCTACCTCGTCTACCTGAATCGTTCAGGTACTAGCGCTATCCATTATGACGTTAAGGATTTCCAAACGCCTGTATATAAAAACAGGAATGGAGCTCAATGAACTCCATTCCCACACTTTAATATATTTGCAAGATTTTGTCAATACCTACTTAGAAGGCCCCATTTCATGTTCGACGACAACGGCGATATCATCGACGATTCGTTCCAATTGCACCAGGTCCGGTCCTTCTGCCATGACACGAATCAAGGGTTCTGTCCCTGACGGACGGACAAGAATACGACCTTCATCGCCGAGTTCTTCTTCGCCCGAAGAAATGGCGGCCATGATGAGGTTGTTGTCTTCCCAGCCCGACTTGGTCTGAACGCGAACGTTTTTCAAAATCTGAGGATAGCGAGTCATGAGGGCTGCCAATTCAGATAAGGGTTTATTCTGCTGTTTCATGATGCTCAGCAGCTGCACGGCCGTAAGCAGACCGTCACCGGTCGTGTTGTAATCGAGGAAAATGATATGGCCCGACTGTTCCCCACCGAGAGAATACCCGTCTTTTCTCATTTTTTTCCAGGACATAGCGGTCACCGACAGCCGTGATTTCCGTCTTGCAGCCCATTTCCTTCAGGGCTTTATGGAAACCGATATTACTCATAACCGTACCGACGACGGTATCCTGTTTGAGTCGGCCTTCGGCCTTCAATTTCATGGCACAAAGGAGCATAATCTGATCGCCGTCCATATCCTGGCCTTTTTCATCGACAGCCAGGCAGCGGTCGGCGTCCCCGTCATTGGCAATACCGATGTCGGCACCGTATTTCAAGACCGTTTCTTTCAGACTGTCGAGGTTGGTAGAACCACAGTTTTCATTGATGTTGATGCCGTTCGGTTTATTATGGATGGCAATGACTTCAGCCCCCAGCCGTTCGAGGATTTCCGGCCCTAAGAGGGACGCCGAACCGTTGGCCCCGTCATGAACGACTTTAAGCCCGGAAAGGTCGATATCCGTCGATTTGCAAATAAAATCCGCATATTCCTGCTGCAGGTCGGTCCAGGCAGAAATCGTACCGATGGCAGCCCCGGTCGGACGACTCTGGAGACCGGCCCGTTCATCCTTCAACATATACTCTTCGATCTTATCTTCCATTTCATCAGGCAATTTATAGCCGAAACCATCGAAAAATTTTATCCCGTTGTATTCAAACGGATTGTGAGACGCCGAAATCATAACGCCGGCATCCATATGATGCGTTCTTGTCAGGTAGGCAATGGCCGGAGTCGGAATAACGCCTGCCATATAGCAGTCACCACCGGCCGATGCGATGCCGGCTGCCAAGATATCGGCCAGCATGGTGCCGGAACGGCGGGTATCCCTTCCGATGAGGAAGGTCGGGTGTTCTTTATTCTGCCCAAAGATATAGGCAGCGGCTCTGCCCAAATGATATGCCAATTCCGGGGTCAACGTGTCGTTAGCAACGCCTCGAACTCCATCTGTTCCAAACAATCTAGCCATTTACTTTACCTCCAAAGGTTGATATTTACGAATGATTTCGACAGCCGTTTCCAAGCCGTCCAAAAAGGCGCTCATAATGCCGCCTGCATAACCGGCTCCTTCACCGACCGGATAGAGTCCGGCTGTATCGAGAGCCATACGGTCGTCACCGCGAACGATACGAACGGGGGCACTGGTCCTCGTTTCGACGCCGGTCATGACGACGTCGTCATCGTCAAAACCGTGAAGGCGCCGGCCAAAATACGGCAGGGCCTCGGCCAGTGTCGCTGTGACAAAGTCCGGCAGGACGTCGTGCAAATCAGCCCAGGTCACGCCGGGACGATAGGTATGGATAGCGCCCTCAGACGCCGCACCGGGCCGCTTCAAGAAAGAGCCCACAGTCTGAGCCGGTGCATGGTAGTTGCTCCCGCCGGCCTTATAGGCCAGCTCTTCATAACGGCGCTGAAACTCGATACCCGCCAAAGGCCCGTCACCACCCATATCTTCAGGCGTAACGTTGACCACAACGGCACTGTTGGCAATGCCGCTGTCCCGCTTGTAAAGACTCATGCCGTTGGTGACGACCCGCCCTTCTTCTGACGCCGCTCCGACGACGACGCCGCCGGGACACATGCAGAAGGAATAGCAAGACCGGCCGTCGGGACTGTGGTAGACCAAGGCGTAATCGGCCGGTTCCAGACCAAGTTCTTCAGCCGGGCAGCCGTATTGGTCGCGGTCGATGACATCCTGCGAGTGTTCAATGCGCACGCCGACGGCAAAAGGTTTCTTTTCCAGGACGACGCCTCGGTCATGGAGCATATAATACGTATCGCGGGCACTATGGCCTACGCCCATGACGACGACGCTGGCCGGGTAGGTATCCTTCCCATTAATCGTTACCGACTTGACCCGTCCCATTTCATCGCGGTCAATCGCCGTGACACAGCTCGAAAAGTGGACTTCTCCGCCTTTGGCTTCGATCATATGGCGCAGGTTCTTGACGACTCTCCGCAGGACATCCGTTCCCACATGTGGATTATAGGCATACAGGATTTCTTCCGGGGCTCCGGCATCGACGAAGGTCTGTAAAATCTGCCGCAGCATGGGGTGATTGATGCGCGTCGTCAGTTTGCCGTCAGAAAACGTTCCGGCACCGCCCTCGCCAAACTGGACATTCGATTCCGGTTTAAACGGGCCGCCGCGCCAAAAGGTTTCCACATCTTTGGCCCGTGTATCGACGTCGCAGCCCCGTTCAAAGACCAGTGGCGCATAACCGTGTTCAGCCAGTGCCAAGGCTGCTGCCAGTCCTGATGGCCCCGTGCCGATGACGATAGGCCGGCTGGCCAATGTTTCACTGCCGGCGATGATTTCCGGTGCCGGCGTTTCTGCGATTTGACGCACATCCTTATTATCGCGGCACCGTTTCCACACTTTCTTTTCATCGACAAACGACACGTCGACGGTAAACACAAAATAGATTCGTGGTTTTCGACGGGCATCGATGGCCCGACGGACAATACAGATACCTTGAAATGTCGCTGCGGCTGCACCGAAGATTTCTTGGCAATAAGCGCTTCCAAATGGCTTTTGCATGGGGCACAGCCGTGCGAATATTCAATACTCTAAGCACAAAGTTTCTCCTTTTCTACTCATCATTTCGGATATGGAGGACGGCTTCGATCTCATCAGGATACATATTGATGCCGTCTACCGGCGGGATGATGACCTTCCAAGACTTTTCTTCCTTCATATTTTCAACATTAATATCCGGCAAATCGATGGAACTGATACTGCGCAGTGTATCGGCAGAGCCCCTGATTTGAATGCTCGTCGGCTGAATCGTCACTGTCTTATTCGCCGTCTGGCCGGTTATATTGACGTTTAAGGGGACGCTTTTAGACATGGCATCATGGCCAATGGTCACTTTGACATTGCTCTGCCACGGCGTCATTTCAAGTCCCTCAACGGGCGAGCCTTCCGAATCGTATAAGTGGATCGGCGCCATCAAGGCAAAATCGCTGTTGCGCTGGTTGACCGGCACTTCGATGACGGCCTGGCTGACCTCTTGGATCAGGCGGCGGGCACCACTGACTGACAACCTTTTCCGGAACGATTTTCAGTTCACTGATAAAGTCTTTTTCATCTAAGTTGCCGACGATATGCGGCGTCAGTTTAAATTCTTTGACCGTATAGACATCGACGGTTATCTTCGTCGACGTCATGCTTTGTTTTTTCAGTTCCGTCCCGCTCGGTATTTCGACGTGGATCGGCACGTCGACCGTCCCTTCCTGGACGTCGGACAAATCGATGTAGGCCTTGATATCCGAGGACCTACGTTGATGATCGTATTGCGCGGCCCCGAAAGGCGGACATAAACCGTCTTGGGTACATTCGATGTAATATATTGAGAATTGAGGTTTTCCACGGTAATGGGAACGGTATAGCTCCCTTCACTGAGCGGATTTTGTTCGTTGATGATAACGAACCACAAGACGATAGCCAGGAGAAAGCAGATGATTTTAAGCTGCCAATTTTTATCAATCTTGTTCATACTAGGGCCTCCATTTAAAGATATTCGCCAGGCCCTGAGGTGTCCGGGTCAGAAATGTCTTGAGGACATTGCGCAGGGCGGTGCCGTCAAGATGGCGATAAATATGGCCGCCGTAAGTATAAGAAATGGATCCCGTTTCTTCACTGACGACGATGATGACGGCATCGGTCAGTTCACTGATGCCGATAGCCGCCCGGTGGCGAGTCCCCAATTCCGTCGACAAGGACCGATCGGCGGTCAGCGGAAGGAGGCATCCGGCTGCCATAATGACGATTTTCTCGAAATGATGACAGCTCCGTCGTGAAGAGGCGTATTAGGAATAAAAATATTGCCCAAGAGCTCTTGTGAAACGAGCCCTTCAATGGCAACCCCAGTGTCAATATAGTCATTAAGACCGACTTCGCGTTCAAATACGATAAGAGCCCCAGTGTGCGTTTTTGATAAGGACTCGCTGATAGCTACGATTTCGTCGATGAGCCGTTCCAGTTCTTCCATACTGATGACCTGGCCGGACCGGAATAAACGGCCCCGCCCGATCTGTTCCAAAGCCCGGCGCAATTCGGGCTGGAATACGACGGGAAGGGCGACAAGAATGACGGTCATCCCCTGCTGCAGCATCCAGTTTATGACGTGCAGGTCGAGGACTCTACTGACTAAGGTAACGACGCCCAGGACCAAGAGGCCCTTAATAAGCGCGACGGCCCGCGTATTGCGGATCAGGATGAATAACTTATAGAGCACAAAGGCGACGAGTAAAATATCCAATATGTCCAGCAATCGAAAACTGCTGATAAAACCTTGAAAAGGTAAGTACATAGGGCTTCACTCCAGGCTATATATAAGACAATAAAAATAAAATAGGTACTTTTATTTTACAATATTTTAAGCATAAAAAAAAGGGCTGTCCGTAAACGCCCTCTTGACAGCCAAATCTGAGCCGTCCCTATCGGGGACGGCCCTTCATGAGCTGAATCTTATACTCTATTCTTCACCGGGAACAGCCACTGCCTGTTCTTTGGTCATGCCTTGATGTACCAGGCGGAATTCTTCCTCCTGCTTGGCTAACATTTCAAAATCAATGGACTTCAGTCTGGCCGCCAAATCACGCTGAATGTCGGCAAAGGCAGCATAAATGGAACACATATTGCTGCAGCCGCGACTGCACGAGTCCATGTCATTGAGGCAGCGCTGCAATTCCGTCTGCCCTTCGACGGCTTCGATGACATCAAATAACGTGATTTCCTTGGGAAGTCGCTGCAAGGCGAATCCGCCTTCCACACCGCGATAGGATTTCATGATACCGGCCTTGGTAAGGCTGCGCATGATTTTCAGCAAAAAACGTTCTGGTATATTCTGTTTTTCAGCCAGCGCTGCGCCGGTAATTTTCGTTCCTTCCGGGAGCCCTGACAGATAAAGGACCATGCGGAATGCATAGTCCGTAGCTTGATTCAATCTCATAATGCTACCCCCTTACATCTTTCATCCTTATTATACAATAAAAGACCAAAAAAAGTATAGTTTTGGTTTTCATATTCATCATTCCCGCAGCATATTTCGCGGCTCAAAATACCGGCACCCACGTCACGCTTCACCTTAGAGGATAAAAAAACTCTCTCTGAGACAAGACAAGATTTTATAATTTCCCCTGCCTGCCGAAGAGAGAGCTTTCCATATACTATCGCATCCTTTCGGCCGGCCTTCGCCGGTCTCTCAAAGGAGCTGAATGATTTTAAAGATAATTGCTGACATGGCCGCGCTGATAGGAATGGTGACGACCCAGGCGATGAGCATACTGCGTGCTACCCCCCAGTGAACGGCACGAACGCGTTCGGCCGAGCCGATCCCCATGATGGACCCGGAAACGACATGAGTCGTACTGACCGGAAGATGGAGAAAGGTTGCCGTAAAGATGACAATCGACGAATTAAGGTCGGCAGCAAAGCCGTTGATCGATTCCATTTTAAAGATTTTGGTTCCCATCGTCGAAATGATGCGCCAGCCGCCGGCTGACGTACCAAGAGCCATGGACGTCGCACAGGCAATCTTGACCCATACCGGAATTTCCATGGTATCGATATAACCGCCGGACAAAAGGGCCAAGGCGATGATCCCCATGGCCTTCTGGGCGTCGTTCGAGCCATGAGAAAAGGCCATTAGACTTGCCGACAGGAGCTGCATCTTGCGGAACTGACGATTCAAAGCCAACGGCGAATAACGGCGAACGACCCACAACAGGCCGATCATGACAAAATACCCCGTAGCCAAGGCCACGACAGGTGATAAAATCAAGGATAAAATAATTTTTCCAATGCCTCCCGTATCGAGGGCTGCCGGGCCGACACTGATACAGACAGCGCCGATGACGCCGCCGATCAGAGAATGGGACGAACTGCTCGGTATGCGGTAATACCAGGTAAGGACATTCCAGATAATCGAACCGATGAGGGCAGCTACAATGACGTCCAAGCTGATTTCGGACGGATTCAAAACTAAATCGCCGCCAATCGTCTTGGCGACGCCGGTACTGATCATAGCACCGGCAAAATTAAGGCAGGCGGCCATCATAATGGCATGGCGAGGGGAAATAGCCCGCGTCGATACGCTGGTAGCGATGGCGTTTGCCGTATCGTGAAACCCATTAATATAATCAAACAAAACGGCCAACAGTACGATGGCCCAAATTAACCAATGCTCAGGCATATTTCAATACGACCCTTCTGAAGGTAACGACAAGATCTTCGCACTCATCGGTTACGTCTTCAACAGATTGAAGAATTTCTTTCCACTTGATAATTTCGACAGGATCCTTGCAGTTTTTAAACAGACTGGCCATTTCTGCATGATAGAGATCATCGCATTCTTGTTCCAGTTTCAAGACCTTCTTGCTCCTGGCTTCGACCTTCAAATAATTTTTCTTGAGGTCCTTCATATACCCGATAGATTTGCGAATTTCCTTCATAGCCTTCGCCGCAATCGTCGCCATTTCCTTGGCACCGTCCGTGGCCTCTCCGACCTGGTACATACACATCTTATCCATAATTTCACTGATATTATCGACCGTCGCATCGAGCTGGTCGATCATCTGCTGGATATCCTCCCGATCCATGGGGGTAATGAATGTCTTTTGCAGCCGCTTCATCGTCTCCATAACCAACGCATCAGCCTGATCGGCCAAGGCATCAATTTTTTCCAGTGCCGTTTCTTTCGATACCTCACCATTAATGGCCTGGCTCAAAATTTCAGCCGCTTCATGGCCTAGTGCCGCATGTTGGTCCAACAGCGAAAAAAACTTTTCTTCCTTGGGCTTTAAGTGGAATGCCATAATCATCGATCTCCTTATCGAATAGATAAAAACAAGCCTTCTCAAAATTAACGAGATTTTTTCATGACCTTTACAAGGCTTTACAATAAATTATATCATATGGCCTCTCTTTATTCTACAAAAGGAGTCCTTTTTCTGAACGATACAAGTGCAATCTATGCATTACAAAGATGCTGTCATCATTCAAGAGGACAAAGTTAAATTACTTTAAATTGCCCCTATAAGGGCTGTGAGCTATACTATAATGAAGGCATATTGAGAAACCATGAACCCATAGGAGGTGAGCACATGGATTTTACACCTCGCATGCAAGCGATTCTGCGACGCTTATTAAAAGAGGAAGACTACCTCTCCGAACAGGCCCTGGCCGATGATCTCGGCATCAGCAAGCGAACGGTCCAACGCGAACTGGAAGGGACCGAAAAGGCACTGTCCTCGTATAAGCTGAAACTGGTCCGCCAAAAACGGGCCGGCATTCGTTTAGACGGGTCGGCCCTTGATAAGAAAAATCTGACCGAAGCCCTTTCTGATGCGTCCGCCATGGATTTTAGCGATAAAGATACGCGTCGCCGTTACCTGCTCTTTGAGCTGTTGCGCGACCGAATGCCGAAAAAACTGCTCTATTACAGTACCCTGCTCGGGGTCAGTGAAGCGACGGCGGCTTCAGATTTAGAGTCCTTATCCCCTTGGCTTGAAAAAAATAATTTAAAGGTCTTGAAAAAACAAGGCTACGGCGTCTTACTGACCGGCACGGAGAAAGATTACCGCGAAGCCATGCATCGCTTCATCAGCGAAACGACGAGTGCCGACGCCTTCAAGGACCTGCAAAACGCCGACGAATCCTTATCGAAAGCCTTGGCCCATGTCACCGATAAGGGCATCTACCAGCTGCTGAACACCCATACGATTCAGCGCGTCTATGACGTCCTCGTGAAATTAGACGAAAAAAAAATCGACCAATTTACGGACACGGCTAAAATCGGACTGATCATTCACATCGCCATCGCCGTCGAACGCATTGCCAAGGGCCAGCCTGACGATACGGACGAAGAGGTTGTTCCCATTCTTGAAGACAGCGAAGACGCCGCCCTGGCACGACGGATTGTCGCCGCCATGGAAGCGGAATTTCAGATTACGATGCCGCCCATTGAAGCCTCGTATCTCCTGCTTCACATCAAAGGCGCGAAAATACGGTATCAAGACAATGATCTTTGGGATCTTCCCAGCAGCGTCGATGAATCGGAACTCTTACGCGTCATCGACGCTATGATCGAAGCCTTCGATACCCGTTTAGCTTACGACCTTCGCTGTGACGACGAGTTTCTTCAAGGCCTCTTCGTCCACTTACAGCCTACCATCATCCGACTCCAGCACCATTTAAATATCATCAATCCCCTCCTCGACGATATCAAGGAGGAATATGCCGACGTCTTCCAAAAAGCAAAGCGGGCAGCCAACGTCTTGTCCCTGTCTCTCGATACACCCGTATCGGATGATGAAGTCGGCTATCTGACCATTCACTTCGGTGCCGCCTTAGAACGAATCAAGGGAAATAAGGCCTTTACGCGCAGTGTCGCCATCGGCATCGTCTGTGCCAGCGGCTTCGGCATTGCCCGACTGATGATGACCCGTCTTCAAAATAAACTGCCTAAAAACGTACAGCTTCAGACGTACGGCAGTGATTCCGTAACGGAAGAAGTTCTAAAACAGACGGACTTCTTCGTTTCCAGCCTGCCCATATCCCTTCCCGGCGCCGACGTACTCTTCGTCTCCCCCCCTCATTTCGCCGTCAGAACTTCATCAGATTACCGGAAAAATCGAAGAGTACGCCCATGTCCCCAAAAAATCGGGTTTTCATCGATAAACCGGACGAAGACGATTTCGTAGCGGTCCTCGATAAGACGCAGCTTCTGTCGAAAGAAATCGCCGATATCCTGCGAGCTTATCGCCAATATACACTGCCGGCAGCCGTTACCTTTGCCGAAGCCGTCCACACCCTGGCATCGGAGGCGGTAGAAGATGAAGAACAGTCGGCCCAACTGTTTGATGCCATCATCAAACGCGAACGGCTGAACAGCCAGATTTTCCCGGAACAGGACTTCGCCCTGCTCCACTGCCGAACGACGGCGGTAAATCAGGCCTTATTCTATACGGCCGTTCCCGATCAAAGGACTTTCACGAATCCTTATTTCCACGGCATCTCGACGATTCTGTTTTTAGTCATGCCCCAGGACGAACAGAGCCGCATGCACACCGACGTCCTGGGCTCCATCAGTAGTGCCATGGTCAGTGATTCCGCCTTTTCTCAGGCCGTTTATGGCCATGACGAAGAAAAAATCCGCTGCCATCTGCAGCGGATTTTAAAAGGCTATTTTGCTCAGGCCCTGGGATTATAAATAAATATATTGCCTCAGTTTTTTTATATAAGAGCGGCCCACCGGAATCGGTTTCTTTTCCTGCCCTTGAAGAATCAATACGTATTGATGATTGAACCAAGGTTCGATTTGCCGAACCTCATCGATATTGACGATATAATTGCGGTGACAGCGAAAAAATACCGATGCCGGCAACCGCTGCTCAAACTGAATCAGGCTGAAATGAGTAGGATAGGTTTTCCCTTCCAGGGTCACTAAAAAAGTCCGGCGCTTTTCAGCATAAATCAACCGAATATCTTCACAGGCAATGAGCTTTATCTTCTCTCCCTCATCGACGGAAAACCGCCGCGTCGGAAGAGAAATCGGCCCGTCATCAGCCGGCGTATCCGCCAAAGAATCTTCTCTCGGAGAAGGTTCTTTTTTATGTGCAGGGCCCTGAACTTTCGGACGGCCTGAGCCACTTCCCCTTCGGTTACGGGCTTGACTAAATAGTCCAGGGCCGTCAGCCGCAGCGTATGGGACACAAAGTCGCGCTGACCGGTGACGAAGACGATATCCGGCCGGTCTCCTTCCATGCCCTGAATGGCCTTGGCAATGGCAAGACCGCCGATGCGGGGCATTTCAATCGTCAAGAAGACGAGATCCGGTTTATATTCATGAAGGCAGGCTGCCGCTTGTTCCCCTTCATAGCAAATAGCGGCGACGGTTATGTCCGGATCCACTGCCAACAGGCACTTTTTTAATTGTGCCGCCATGAGCGGCTCGTGATCAATAATTACGACCGAAAGAGCCATTGTCTCATCTCCTCCCTTTCGTTTTTCTTAATTATACCACCAATTGAAAGGGGCGGCAGCTGCGGCTTACGCCAGGCCAGCACTGATTCCTTCATAGTTGTCACATTGAATGTGGACAAAGTTAAATTACTTTTAATTGATTTCAGTATGTACGGAAGGTATACTGTAACCATCAAGAGAGCAGCACAGCGCAGTCCGGAGTGCCGAGTTCTGCTCCGTCAATGGAATTATGGTTACAAATTGGAGGCTTACTATGAAAGCAAAAATACAATCCTTCGGCCGCTTCCTCAGCAGTATGGTCATGCCGAACATCGGCGCCTTCATCGCCTGGGGTCTCATAACGGCACTCTTCATTCCCAGTGGCTGGCTGCCAAATGAACAGTTAGCTAAAATGGTCGGACCGTTCCTGACCTATGCACTGCCCTTACTCATCGCCTTCCAAGGCGGCAAGATTGTCGGCGGCCTTCGCGGTGCCGTCATGGGCGCCATCGCAACGGTCGGCGTCATCACCGGTACGACCTACACCATGTTCTTAGGGCTATGGTCATGGGCCCTCTGGCAGGCCTTGTCATCAAAAGTTTGACAACGCTGTCGACGGCACATCAAACCGGGTTTTGAAATGCTGGTCAATAACTTCTCCGGTCGGTATCTTAGGCATGATCATGGCCATCATCGGTTTCGAACTGATCGGACCGGTCATGGGCGTCATCCTCTCCTTCTTAACGGCCGGCGTCCAATTCCTACTGCAGGCCGGCATCTTCCCCCCTCATCGGGCTCTTCGTTGAACCGGCAAAAGTCTTGTTCCTCAACAACGCCATTAACCACGGCATCTTCACTCCCCTCGGTGCTGAACAAGTCGCTGAATCGGGCAAATCCATCTTCTACATGATTGAAACCAACCCCGGCCCCGGCGCAGGCGTCCTCTTGGCCTACTGGTTATTCGCCAAAGACAAGATGACCCGCCAGTCAGCTCCCGGTGCCTTGATCATCCACGTATTCGGCGGCATTCACGAAATTTATTTCCCGTACATCCTCATGAACCCGGCTCTTCTCTTAGCCACCATCGGCGGCAGCGTCGCAGCCCTGTTCTACAACATGATTTTCGACCTCGGTCTTTCCGGCCCGCCGGCTCCCGGCAGCCTCATTTCCTACCTGGCCATGGCTCCCAAAGGTTCAACCTTGGCCGTTATCTTAAGCATCGTCATCGCAACGGTTGTGTCCTTCCTCATCGCATCGCCCATCATCAAATTGTCCAATGCCAAATCAGGTGAATCCCTCGAAGAAGCACAGCAGAAGATGCAGGACATGAAAGCCGAATCGAAGAAGGCAGCGACCACGACGTCTGCAGCGCCTGTCGATTTAAAGCATATCACCAACGTCGTCTTCGCCTGCGATGCCGGTATGGGCTCCAGCGCCATGGGTGCTGCCGTCCTGCAAAAAAATTCAAAAAAGCAGGACTTACGGACATCACGGTCAGCCACGCATCGGTTTCTGAAGTTCCGGCCGACGCCCAACTCGTCGTTTGCCACAAAGATCTCGCCGACCGAGCCAAAGCCAGTGCCCCCAACGCCCGTCTGATTACGATTACCAATTTTATGGCAGCTCCCGAATACGGCATGCTCGTCGATGAATTAGCTGCTGCCCGCAACGAAAAATAAAAGGAGACGTTCTCTATGAATACGATTTTACAGAAGAAAAACATCATCCTGAACTGCCCGC
>ENA-OQAB01000637-OQAB01000637.1-human-gut-metagenome-genome-assembly--contig:-NODE-637-length-18286-cov-4.656699_pt1 | contig 18286 bp, 18 predicted proteins | sample MGYA00242490_ERZ504517 | MGnify/ENA primary metagenome ERZ504517 (study PRJEB26092, sample SAMD00036298) | human gut metagenome | host: Homo sapiens | study: EMG produced TPA metagenomics assembly of...
TGCAAGGCTTGGAACCAGCACAGTGGCTGTGTTCGGAGTGGGAGGAGTGGGTTCCCACTGTATTGAGGCCCTGGCCAGAAGCGGAGTGGGAAGACTGATTTTAGTGGACAGCGACGTAGTCTCCAGAAGCAATATCAACCGCCAGAGCGTGGCGTTCCAGGAGACCATTGGAACATTTAAGACAAAGGTGATGGAGGAGATTATCCGTCAGATCAGTCCGGAGACAGAGGTTATTACCATTGAAGCCTTTGTGCTTCCTGAAAATCTGGAAAAGCTTCTTTCAGAAGTGGAGGGAACGATCGATTATATAGTGGACGCCATTGATACGGTGGCCGCAAAGCTGGCTCTGGCAGAATATGCAAAAGAGCACGGCATTCCCCTTATCGCCTCCATGGGAACAGGGAATAAGCTTCATCCAGAGCTGTTTCAGATCGCAGATATTTCGGAGACCTCCGTGTGCCCGCTGTGCCGTGTGATGCGCAGGGAGCTGAAAAAGAGGGGGATTGAGCGGCTGAAGGTGCTTTATTCCAGGGAAACTCCCATAAAGCCCAGGGAGCAGACAGAGAAAAGTAGTGAATCCGGGCTGGAGGAGCCGGAGAAAATAGAGGGAACGGCTCCCAGAAAGAGGGCGGTGCCGGGCAGCGTTTCCTTCGTTCCTCCCGCCGCCGGCATGATGCTTGCAGGCTGCGTGATCCGAAGCCTGGCAGGAATAGATGACAATTTGTAAGAGTAATGGTATACTGAAAACCAACAGAGGAAGACAGACAGGTTCCCCAGTAAATCAATGAATCATACAACAAGGAGACAGACTATGAGAGATGGTTTTTTACGCGTGGCCGCGTCCACACCGGAGGTAAAAGTAGCAGATGTGCAGTTTAACCGGGAAGAGATCTGCAGGAAGATTCAGGAGGGAAGGAAGAACGGAGTCAAGATTATGGTTTTTCCAGAGCTGTGCCTGACTGCCTACACCTGCGGCGATTTGTTTCTGCAGAAGTCTCTTTTAACGGCAGTGAAGCGTGAGCTGAAGGCGTTGGCAGACTTCACTAAGGGAAGCGATATGCTGGTATTTGCAGGGCTTCCCTGGGAGTACAATCACAAGCTTTACAATACAGCGGCGGCGATTCAGGACGGAAGGCTGTTAGGCATCGTTCCGAAGCTGTGGATTCCTAATTATGGAGAGTTCTACGAACGCCGTCATTTTAATCCCTGGGAGTTTGGAAATGTGACGGTAGAGTTTGACGGCCAGAAGGTTCCTATGGGAACAAAGCTTCTGTTCGCCTGCAAAAATGCAGAAAATCTTGTGGTAGGAGCTGAGGTGTGCGAGGATGTGTGGGTATTAAATCCGCCCAGCAGCGCTCATGCGGCCGCAGGCGCTACCGTGATTGTCAACTGCTCTGCCAGCGATGAGACTACGGGAAAGGCTGATTACAGGAGAAGTCTGATTTCAGGACAGTCAGCCAGACTTTTATGCGCTTACGTCTACGCCAACGCGGGAGAGGGAGAGTCCACCCAGGATTTAGTGTTCGGAGGACAGAATATTATTGCGGAAAACGGCACAGTCTTAAAAGAGTCCAGACGTTTCTGCAGCGAGACGATTGTCTGCGACATTGACCTGGAGCGTCTGGAGTGCGAGAGAAGAAGAATGACCACCTACCAGACGGAGGGACAGGCAGATTATGAGATTATAGAATTTGAGCTGGAGGATGAGGAGGCGGAGCAGGAAAAAGAGTATTCCCATCTGGAACGGTTTGTAGATCCGTCTCCGTTTGTGCCGGGCAGTGACGCCGAGCGGGCGAAACGGTGTGAGGAGATCCTGATGATCCAGGCTATGGGACTGAAAAAGCGTTTGGTTCACACTCACTGCCAGAACGCGGTGGTGGGAATTTCAGGCGGTCTTGACTCCACCCTGGCTCTTCTGGTGACAGTGAAGGCCTTCGAGATGGCCGGCCTTCCAAAGGAAAAGATTTATTCTGTCACCATGCCCTGCTTTGGAACCACAGACAGAACCTACCATAACGCCTGCCTGCTGACGAAGAAGCTGGGAGCCACGCTTCTGGAGGTGGACATTAAGGACGCCGTAAACATCCATTTCCGCGACATTAACCACGATCCGTCCGTCCACGATGTGACCTACGAAAATTCTCAGGCCAGAGAGAGAACCCAGGTTCTCATGGATATTGCCAATCAGACGGGAGGCATGGTAATCGGAACGGGAGATATGTCGGAGCTGGCTCTCGGATGGGCTACCTATAATGGCGATCATATGTCCATGTACGGGGTGAACGCCTCTGTGCCGAAGACTCTGGTCCGCCATCTGGTCCGCTACTATGCGGATACCTGCGGGGAGGAGGAGCTGAAGGCGGTGCTGCTTGATATTCTCGATACTCCGGTAAGCCCTGAGCTGCTTCCTCCGGAGGACAACGGAACCATTGCCCAGAAGACGGAGGATCTGGTGGGCCCCTATGAGCTTCACGATTTCTTCCTTTACTATGTGTTAAGATACGGCTATCAGCCGGGAAAAATTTACCGTCTGGCCCTGTACGCCTTCCAGGGAACGTATGACAGAGAGACAATTCTCAAGTGGCTGAAGGTATTCTACAGAAGATTTTTCAACCAGCAGTTTAAGCGTTCCTGTCTTCCGGACGGACCGAAAGTAGGATCCGCCGCCGTTTCCCCGAGGGGCGATCTGAGAATGCCCAGCGACGCAGTCAGCCGCCTGTGGCTGGAGGAACTGGAGGCGTTATCATGATTACCAGCACGTCAAATTCACAGGTAAAGCAGGTGGGCGCGCTGGCCAAGAAAGCCAAGGCCAGAAAGGAGAGCGGCCTGTTCCTGGTAGAGGGGGAGAAGATGTTTTCCGAGCTGCCCAGAGAGCGGCTGGACCGGGTTTATGTGTCGGAGAGCTTTTTTAAGGCAGCAGGGGGAGAGAGCAGAAGCGCTTCTGTCCGGCTGCCGGTACGAGACAGTGACGGATGAGGTAATGCGGGCCATGTCGGACACCCAGACGCCCCAGGGGATTTTGGCTCTGTGCCGCCAGTTTTCCTACCAGCTTTCCGATATTCTGGGGGGAAACCAGATGCATCTGGCTGTTCTGGAGACCATCCAAGATCCGGGAAATCTGGGAACCATTTTAAGAGCCGGGGAGGGCGCCGGAATCACAGGCGTTATTATGAACCGCACGACGGCAGACATTTCAACAATCCCAAGGTAATCCGTTGCCACCATGGGCTCTATTTACCGGGTACCGTTTCTCTATACAGACGATCTGCAGGAAACAATCAGACAGGTGAAGAAGGCAGGTGTCCGCCTGTTTGCAGCCCATCTGAAGGGGGAGAGAAGCTACGACCAGGAGGATTACACAGGCAATACGGGCTTTCTCATCGGCAACGAGGCCAACGGCCTGAGCGCCGAAACGGCCGATATGGCTGACTGCTACATTAAAATTCCAATGCTTGGAAAGGTGGAATCGCTCAACGCCGCCGTAGCTGCCTCGATTCTGATGTATGAGACGGCAAGGCAGAGACGAAATGATTAAAAAACTTACAATTTTCTGACATTGATTGAATAAAGTCGGAAAGAAGTATATAATAACAGATAGATACAGAAAAACAGAGCGGAGAAAGGGGGAGCAGATTTGGAGCGGATTATCTGGCTGACAGCTTTCGTGGTATTGATAGGAATTGAGGCCGCTACTATGACGCTGTGTACCATATGGTTTGCCATAGGAGCTCTGGTTTCGTTTTTTCTTACTCTGGCAGGAGTGGGAAAATATGGCCAGCTGGCGGCGTTTTTTGCGGTATCCTGTGTGCTGTTCTTCTTTACAAGGCCGGTGGCGCTGCGGTATGTCAATCCAAAGACAGTGAAGACAAACGTGGACGAGCTGATTGGAAAGAAGGCTGTGATTACAGAGGACGTGGATAATGACAGGGCGGCAGGAACCGCTGTGCTGGACGGACGCGAGTGGACTGCGCGTTCCGCAGACGGCTCGGTGATTGAAGCCGGCGCTCTGGCCGAGATTATGGAAATTCAGGGTGTTAAGCTGATCGTAAGAAAAATAAGGGAGGAGAAGTAGTATGTTCATATTGTTTGTCGTGCTTGCAGTGGTGGCGCTTTTAGTGCTTCTGTCCTGCATTAAGATCGTTCCTCAGGCTCAGGCGATTGTCGTGGAGAGACTGGGGGCTTATCTGGACACCTGGTCTGTAGGCGTGCATTTTAAGATGCCTTTCGTTGACCGTGTGGCCAAGAGAATTATTTTAAAGGAACAGGTAGTTGATTTCCCGCCTCAGCCGGTAATCACCAAGGATAATGTTACCATGAAGATCGACACGGTGGTGTTTTTCCAGATTACCGATCCGAAGCTGTTTGCCTATGGAGTGGAAAACCCCATTATGGCGATTGAGAATCTGACGGCTACCACGCTGAGAAATATCATCGGAGATCTGGAGCTCGATCAGACATTAACCTCCAGAGAGACGATTAACACGAAGATGAGAGCCGCTCTCGATGTAGCTACGGATCCATGGGGAATTAAGGTAAACCGTGTAGAGTTAAAGAATATCATTCCTCCGGCAGCGATCCAGGACGCCATGGAGAAGCAGATGAAGGCAGAGCGTGAGCGAAGAGAGGCCATCCTCCGCGCAGAGGGAGAGAAAAAGTCTACCGTCCTGGTGGCAGAAGGACAGAAGGCGTCTGCGATTCTGGAGGCAGAGGCCGAGAAGGAGGCCGCTATTTTAAGGGCGGAAGCTGAAAAACAGAAGATGATCAAGGAGGCGGAGGGCCGCGCAGAAGCCATCTTAAAGGTGCAGCAGGCCAATGCCGACGGTATCCGCTTTATCAAGGAGGCAGGAGCGGACAATGCGGTTCTCCAGCTGAAGAGCTTGGAGGCCTTTGCCAAGGCTGCCGATGGAAAAGCCACAAAGATTATTATTCCGTCAGAAATTCAGGGAATCGCAGGTCTCGTAAAATCTCTGGCAGAGATTGGAGAGAAGGACGAAGCTGCCAAATAGCAGACTGTTTTATAAAATTTATGAGGGAAGCAGGAAGAGCCGCTGTACATCTTTGTCAGCGGCTTTTCTGACATCCTTTATTTACAATCAGGCTGGATTCGGTTAAAATAAAGAGATTACTGAGAAGAGAAGGCCCAGAGAGAGGCGTTAGGAGAACAGATGCTGATGACAGAAGGACAGAGAAAAAATCAGGGCGTCCAGGTTAAAGAAGGAGACGGCCGATATTGCGGCAGGGCTTGGGATTGTAAGTTTTTTCCATTCTGGCTTTTATCAATCCCGACAGGTACAGGCTTTTGTTTCCTGTCAATTTTTTGATGGCTGCAGGGATTAATCTGGTTAACGGCATGGACAGGATGAGCGCGTCAGGCGGCAGGAGAGCAAAAAAACGCCGGACAGGGTTCCTGTTTTTAGGGCTGGCTGCAGCGCTGCTTCTCATGGCTCTGTTCAGCGCCGCATCGATTCTTTGGGGGTAAAGATAACATGAAGACAGAAATTCTTAGATATTTAAAAGAAGCGGACGGATATATTTCCGGGCAGGAGCTCTGCGGGCAGTTCCACGTGTCGAGAACAGCCGTCTGGAAGGTGATGAAACAGCTGGAAGCCGAAGGCTATGAGATTGAGGCGGTGCGGAACAGAGGATACAGGCTGAAGACGGCCGAGGATATTCTGAGCAGGGAAGAGATTTTAAGCAGCATGAAGGGCCAGTGGGCGGGGAAAGAGGTGCTCTATTTTGACGAGACAGATTCCACCAACACAGAGGCCAAGAAGGCAGCAGAAAACGGCGCGCCTCATGGAACCCTTACGGTAGCTGAACGTCAGACAGGCGGAAAGGGCAGGCGGGGAAGAACCTGGGATTCCCCAGGTGGAACAGGAATTTTTATGAGCCTGGTCCTGCGTCCGGATATGGCTCCGGTTCACGCTTCCATGCTGACTCTGGTAGCTGCTCTGGCTGCAGCCAGGGGGATTGAGCAGTGCGCTCAGGTGAAGCCGCTTATTAAGTGGCCTAATGATATTGTGATAAATGGCAGGAAGGTTTGCGGAATTCTTACAGAAATGAGCGCAGATCCCGACTGTATTAACTATGTGGTTACAGGGATTGGGATCAATGTCAATATGGAGCAGTTTCCAGAGGAAATCCGTCAGGTAGCTGCATCTATCTACACAGAATCAGGGAAAAAGATCAGGAGAAGCGTGCTGATCAGCGCAGTAATGGAAGCTTTTGAAGAATACTACGGCGTTTTTATGAAGACGGCAGATATGAGCGGACTTCTGGAGGAGTACAATGGAAAGCTGGCTAACTGCGGCCGGACAGTCCGGGTGCTGGATCCGGCTGGAGAGTACAGCGGCACAGCTCAGGGGATTAACAGCCAGGGCGAGCTTCTGGTGGAGATGGATGATAAGACCGTAAAAACAGTTATTTCCGGAGAGGTTTCTGTAAGGGGAATTTACGGATATGTTTAGGCGGCAGGAACGTTTAAAGGCTTCCCGGCAGCGGGCGTAAGAAATTGAGAAAGCAGAGGAAAGACTACATGGAAAACAGCTGGATAAAGCGCCAGTACGGCAGCCTGATGCAGGTAGAAGCAGAAAACCAGACGATGGACAGAAATGAGCGGCTTCTGGCAGTGAGAGAGCCGCTTCTTTCCTGGTATCACAAAAACCGCCGGATCCTGCCCTGGAGAGAACAGCCGGAATCTTACCGGGTGTGGATTTCAGAGATTATGCTCCAGCAGACGAGAGTGGAGGCGGTAAAGCCGTATTTCGCCAGATTTATGGAGGCCCTTCCGGATGTAAAGGCTTTAGCTTCTGTGGAGGAGGAGACGCTCTTAAAACTCTGGGAAGGTCTTGGATATTACAACAGAGCCAGAAATCTGCAGAAGGCGGCCAGAGTCTGTATGGACGAGTATGGAGGACAGCTTCCGGCTTCCTATGAAAGCCTTCTCTCCCTGCCTGGAATTGGGAGCTATACGGCTGGCGCTGTCGCCTCCATCGCCTTTGGAATTCCTGAACCGGCAGTTGATGGCAATGTGCTCCGGGTTCTGTCCAGGCTGTTTGAGAGCAGAGAGGATATTGGAAAGCAGTCGGTAAAAAGAAAGATGGAAAATGAACTGAGAGCGGTCATTCCAAAAGAGCTTCCCGGAGAGTTTAATCAGGCCCTCATAGAGCTGGGAGCCATTGTCTGCATTCCGTCTGGAAAGCCTCTCTGCAGCCAGTGTCCATGTTCGACGCTGTGCCTGGCAAGGCGCCGCCAGACGACAGGAGAAATTCCTGTAAAGGCAGGAAAAAAGGAGGGCGCAGAGAGGAAAAAACAGTTTTTTATCATAGAGTAACGAGGATAAGGCTGCCATCAGAAAGAGAAGCGCCAAGGGGCTTTTGGCGTCCCTGTATGAATTTCCGAATCTGCCGGGGCATCTGAAGGAGGAGGAGATTCCGGACGCTCTTGCCATTGGCCGGGAGGACATTCTGGCGATTGAGCCTTTGCCTGAGGCGGTCCATATCTTTTCTCATGTAGAGTGGCATATGACAGGCTTTCGTGTTATGATAAAAAGAGAACTGCCGCATCAGTATCCCATGAAGCGGGTGGAAGAGATTTTTGAAACATATCCTTTGCCCAACGCATTTCAGGCGTATACGGCGCTTTTAAAGAGAAATACTAAGCACATACTGCCTTGACAGAGCGGGAATGGGCATATTTGCGGAGCAGACAGAGGAGCGTAGGACAGATGAAGAAAATGCTGTTTATTTTCAATCCCAGATCAGGAAGGGAGCGGCTTAGAACAAAGCTTCTTGATATTTTGGATTTATTCGTGAAGGCGGGCTATGAGGTGACGGTTCATGTAACTCAGAGCGCCGGCGATGCCCAAAAACAGGTGGAGAAGAAGGGCGGCGGCGTGGAGCTTCTGGTGTGCAGCGGCGGCGATGGAACGCTGAACGAGGTGGTTTCCGGAATGATGGCGTGGAGCAGGGAAAAGCGTCCTCAGCTAGGGTATATTCCAGCCGGCTCTACCAATGATTTTGCCGCCAGTCTGGATCTTCCCAAAAATATGCTGAGGGCCGCTGCAATAGCCGTTGCGGGCCGTCCTTTTGCCATTGATGTGGGAAAATTTGGAGACGGACGGTATTTCGTGTATGTGGCTGCATTCGGAGCCTTCACAGAGGTTTCTTACAAGACGCCGCAGGAGACGAAAAATGTGCTGGGGCATCAGGCCTATATGCTGGAGGCAGTCAAGAGGATCGCTGGACTGAAATCTTACCGTATGAAGTTTTTTTGGGACGATCAGGAGCTGGAAGAGGACTTTATTCTGGGAATGGTGACTAATACGATCAGCATCGGAGGATTTAAAGGGCTGGTACAGCCCAGAGTGGCTCTAAATGACGGAGAGTTTGAGGTTATGCTGGTGAGAAAGCCGAGGACTCCCAAGGATATTCAGAGCATTGTAAGCTGCCTGATTAATAAAGATGCGGAAAATGACTGTGTGTATATGTTCCGCACCTCCAATCTGAGAATGGAAAGTGAAGAAATTGTGGATTGGACGCTGGACGGAGAATATGGAGGCGGAGTAAAGGAAATCTGCATTGAAAATCTGAGGGAAGAGATTGTGGTGAAGAGGTAGGGGCAGGCAAGCTTTCTATGAGACTGGACTTCCGGCGTTGTCCGGGAGGGTTCATGTTAAATCTGAGCCGGGCAAGCTCGAAAACAGGAAGTTTTCTCGCTTATAGGCTTCGCCTGATGGCCAGAACCGGAGAGCCAGTCTTCCTGGCAGGCAAGCTTTCCGTGAGACTGGCTCTCCGGTTCTGCTGCCCGGCTCAGGTTTTTAAAAATGTTGTTGAAATCTGTAGAAGATTAGTATATAATATAAAGTCGGTAAACTTTTTATAAAGCTTCTGATAGCGAAAGGACGTTAATTCGTGGAGAAAGAGAGAGACAATTTTTTAGAAAAATTAAAAAAACTTGTCGATCTGGCAAAAACAAAGCAGAACGCTCTGGATATTACAGAGATTAATGATTTTTTTGCCGCCGACAACCTGTCACCGGAACAGATGGAGCAGATCTATAACTATCTGGAACAGAATAATATTGATGTGATTCCGGAAGTGATCGACGAGACTGCACTCAATGATGATCTGCTGATGCTCGATGATGTGGACGACGACTTTATGAAAAACGGGGAAGAGGAGGAGATCGACCTGGATGCCATTGACCTTCTGGAGGGAATTGGCACAGAGGATCCGGTCCGCATGTACCTGAAGGAGATTGGTACAGTTCCGCTTCTCAGCGCTGAAGAAGAGCTGCGCCTTGCTAAGAGAAAGGCAGAGGGCGATGTGTCTGCAAAGGAACGCTTAATTGAGGCCAATTTAAGGCTTGTAGTAAGTATTGCGAAGCGCTATACCGGAAGAGGCATGAGCTTTCTGGATCTGGTTCAGGAGGGAAATCTGGGCCTGATTAAAGGAGTAGAAAAGTTTGACTACACAAAAGGATATAAGCTGAGTACATATGCGACCTGGTGGATCCGCCAGTCTGTGACGAGAGCACTTGCAGATCAGGCGAGAACAATCCGTGTACCGGTGCATATGGTAGAAACGATTAACAAGATGTCCAAGATGCAGAGGAAGCTGACTCTGGAGCTGGGTTATGAGCCGTCAGTGGCTGAACTTTCAGCAGCTCTTGATATGTCAGAGGATAAGGTGATGGAGATCATGCAGATCGCCAGAGAGCCTGCTTCCCTGGAGACGCCGATTGGCGAGGAGGACGATTCCAATTTAGGCGATTTCGTTGCAGACGGAAATGTAGTAACGCCTGAAGGAAACGTGGAGTCTGTGATGCTCAGAGAGCACATTGACGCTCTGCTTGGAGATCTGAAGGAGAGAGAGCGCCAGGTTATTGTACTGCGCTTTGGACTGGAGGACGGACATCCTAGGACTCTGGAAGAAGTAGGCAAGGAGTTCAACGTGACGAGAGAGCGTATCAGGCAGATTGAGGCTAAGGCGCTCAGAAAGCTCAGAAACCCTGTGAGAAGCAAGAGAATCAGGGACTTCCTGTAGTGGAGTCTGACTTGCAGCTTTCAAGGCTGTTTCATGGAAGTTTGAATATCACGTACCATAAAAACGACAACAGGGCCTCAGATATAAGAAGGCCGTTTAGTTAGATGAAAAAAGTTAACATGGGCGAAAAAAGACTGCTGAAAGAAGTTTTGGCAGTCTTTTTATTTCGATAGAAATTACAGCACTATCGAAATAAAAGAGGCAGCAGGATGCGAAAAACCAGAGGAGATTCGAGGAGAGGCAGAAGATGAACGAAATTATAAATGAAATTCATAAAAATATAAATAAAAGCAATAACAACAGAAACTTTCAGAAGGAAATGGATCGGCTGATTGAAAAAAATCAGGGGAAGGGAATTATTCCTACATTGTTTCTTCACAGCTGTTGTGCTCCCTGCAGCAGCTATGTGCTGGAATATTTGTCTCAATATTTTAAGATTACAGTTTATTATTACAACCCGAATATTTATCCTCCTGAGGAGTATGAGGAGAGGACCATGGAAGTGGAACGCCTTATTCGAGAACTTCCGGCAAAATATCCGATTTCCTTTATTTCAGGGGAATACAGGCCTGAACTGTTCTATGAGGCCGTGAAAGGCCATGAGGGAGACAAGGAGGGCGGAGAAAGGTGCAGTATCTGTTTTTCCTTGCGTCTTGAGGAGGCGGCAAGACTGGCAAAGGAAGGAAACTTTGATTATTTCACTACGACACTCACTATCAGCCCTCTGAAAAATGCTGCAAGACTGAACCAAATTGGGGAAGAAATGGGAGAGAAATACGGGGTATCTTATCTGGACTCTGATTTTAAGAAGAAAAACGGATACAAACGCTCCACAGAACTGTCTAAAAAATATAATCTTTACCGACAGGACTACTGTGGATGTGTTTTTTCTATGCGGGAAAGGCAGACAAAAAAATAAAATTTTTCTCTTGACATCACAGTCTTACAGTGATAGAGTATTAACAACAGATAAATACACAGCGTTGAAGGAGAAAAGTAGCAGGCCTGAGCAGGTTCAGAGAGCTGCCGTTTGGTGCGAGGCAGTCCGGCTATCTTGTGAAGATCACCCCTGAGCTTTCGGCTAAACAGCTGGGAACAGATTTCCGGCTTAGTAGGTTTGAACGGCTGATAACCGTTATATTATCCCATATTGTTTGATATGTGGGCGGAGCGGCTGGTTTTGCCAGCAAGAAGAGTGGTACCGCAGAGGATTTTAACCTTTGTCTCTTTATGAGACAGAGGTTTTTTTATTTCAGAGGAAATCTCATCCTGTGAAATAAAAATGCTATGCAGGAATTAACTCTATTTTGCCAGGCGCTGCAGAGCCTGGTAGCCGGAATGCTTCGCAGAATAAAAAGGCTGTGTCTGAAAAGGGATAACAGGAGGAAAGATTGAAAATGAAAGCATTAGAAAAGATCAGTGATTTTTTTGGAAAGTATATGGCGTTTATCGTGCTGGCAGTAGCAGCTCTGGCTCTGTTTGCACCTGATACCTGCCTGTGGGTGCAGACCTCATGGGTTAATTATCTTTTGATGGTTGTTATGTTCGGCATGGGATTGACCCTGAAGCTGGAGGACTTTAAGCTGGTATTCACGCGTCCGAAAGATATCATCGCAGGCTGTATGGCTCAGTTTACTATCATGCCTCTTCTGGCATGGCTGTTAGGAAAAGCTTTTCATCTGGATCCTGCGCTGATGGCTGGCGTAGTGCTTGTAGGTACATGTCCAGGAGGAACTTCCAGCAACGTAATCACCTATCTTTCTAAAGGAGATGTACCGTTGTCTGTAGGAATGACAAGTGTCAACACACTGCTGGCTCCGTTCCTCACACCGGCGATTACCTATTTACTCCTGCGCACAACGGTTACTGTTGATATGGTCAGCATGTTCATGTCTATTGTGCAGGTAGTTATCGTTCCGATTGCTCTGGGCTTTATTATCAATAAGATGTTCGGAAAGGCAACACAGAAGCTTGTAAAGGTTCTTCCAAGCGTTTCCGTAATCGCTATCTGTCTGATTGTAGCTGCTGTTGTATCTCACAATGCAGAAAAGATTATGTCTACAGGTGCTCTTGTGTTTGTAGTAGTAATTCTCCACAACCTGTTAGGCTACGCCTGCGGCCTGGGCCTGGGACGTGCTCTGGGATTGAGTGTTCCAAAGATGAAGGCTCTCTCTATTGAAATTGGTATGCAGAATTCTGGTTTGGCTACATCCTTAGCAGGAACTGCTTTCCCGACTCTGGCGATGGCTACAGTTCCGGGAGCTGTGTTCTCTGTATGGCATAATATTTCAGGAGCTGTGTTAGCAAACCTGTACAACCGCTGGGAGGAAAAACCAGCTAAAGAGAAGAAAGCAGGAAAGGCAGTCAGCCAGGCTGTTTAAAAAAAGAAGAGTTTTTTAAAAGTGAAGAAGAGAAGAATTTTCGGAGAATATAGAAAAAGCACGGCGGACTGGTTACAGGCCGCCGTACTTTTGTATATACTGTATCAGAGTATTCATATTTCTGGGAATTTCTAAACTGTTTTTTAAGATTTTCTTTTGACAGAGAGCGTCAAAAATGTGTCAGAACTGCCGGCTGTTCCAGGCAGGCGTCATGGAGAAGCTCTTTATTTGAAAAGACGGAGACTGGATCTCCCTGGTCCAGTACGCGCCCGTCTTTCAGAATGATAATTTCATCTGCCCAGGAAAAGGCGTAATTTACATCGTGGGTAGCCATCATAACTGTAATGCCTTCCGCTGTCATTTGACTGACCGCATGATTGACGAGAGATGTATGTTTCGGATCGAGAGCAGATGCAGGTTCGTCCATAATGACGATTTCCGGTTTCATAACCAGAATATCGGCAATAGAAACCTGTTTTTTCTGTCCTCCTGACAGAGCGTGAACTGGCTTGAAACGGTAAGGAGTGATTTCCAGCTGCTCCATTATTGCCTCTGTCTGTTTGGCAGACTCCTTCTGTTCAATCCCCAGATTGAGAAGGCCAAAAGAAATTTCCTGGTAAACGCTGGCAGAAAACAGCTGATTGTCAGGATCCTGGAATACAATGCCTACCTTCTGTCTCAGCTCCAGCAGAGCCTTTTTCGTATAGGACACAGGCTTTTCGTGAAAATACAGACATCCTGACGAGGGCCTGCGGATTCCGTTGCAGCACAAAAAGAAGGTGGATTTTCCAGAACCGTTAGGGCCCAGAAAGGCTGTTCTGCTTCCCTTCCTGATTTCCAGGGACAGGTCATTTAAGGAAAAACTCTGTCCGTCATCATAAGAAAAACATAGATGTTCCGCTTTTAAAATCACATCGCCTTGTTTCACAAGCTTCCTCCCTTCAGGCTGTCAGCCAGAGAACGAAGAGGGCTGACAGCTCATAAAAAATAATAAAGCAGATTTCACGTTTTCTGGGACGCTGTTCCTCTGACAGAACATTTAAAACTCCGTCATAGCAGCGAGACTCCATGGCATCGTAGAGTATACTGGAACGACTGACTGCCCGGATAAAAAGTGAAGATATCAGAGCGGAGAAAGAACGCAGAGAAGTTTTGAAGTCCTTATTTCCAAGGCGGGCTCTCTGGGATATGGAAATAGCATGAGCGCAGTCCAGAAGAATAAAAATAAAACGATAAATGAGTACCATAAGCTCGATTAAAAGAGCGGGAACATGGATCCGCTTTAGAAAGAGAATAAAATCTGTCATAGGTGTATGACAGGACAGCGCGTACAGGCAGGAAACGGACGCCATGGCGGTCAGGAATATCCGAAGGCCGTAGAGAACAGTTTCTGTACTGGCTGTCAGATACCATTGTCCCATTGAAATGGCAAACAGCTCCAGGGGTTCCCGGCAAATGGCGATCCCTAAGACCAGAGAATTCATTCCCAGAAAGACCAGGGGGACTCCAAGGAGCTTTAAATATTCAATAACTGGGATTTTGCCCTTGTAAACAGTCAGGATCCCAGTTGTCATAAATACATAGACGGCCAGAGGGATGGAGCGGCTGCCCACACAGAGAAGCAGAGTGAACAGCGAAAAGAAAAATTTTTCTCCTGTATGTACAAAACGCAGCCGTGACTCATAGCTGAGTCTGTCAATGGTGGGCATAAGCCGCCTCCTTTTTTGCGTTTTTCTTATGACAGAGCGCCGCCGTCATTTTCTGTATCTTTTATCCATTTTTTGCGTTCTACAAAGCGTCCCATAATAAAGGCAATAATGCCCACACCAATACCGGTTTGAACGCAGAAGAGCATACTTTCTACTTCTCCGGGAAGCTCCCCGCCGAGAATGACCTCCAGGATAGGAGAGGCCCATGGCTCATAGTCTGGATCTGTAGTTTCGATCAATGTATTTCCGCGGTCATCCGCCCCGCCGAATTCAGCATCCTTCAGAACAAAAAGAGGGGCGAAAGAAATCAGCGCGGCCGTAACCAGAAGGATAATGACAAGCGCAGCATTGCTTTTTTTCTTTTCCATAATTAATATTCCTCCTTTAAAAAGCCGACAGCTTTAAGCTCTGGTCTGGCATAGGCTTCCAGTCCAATGATAACTACTACAGTAAGAATTCCCTCTACTACAGCCAGGGGCAGCTGCGTACCAGCAAAAATAATCATATTTTCCCGCAGAGCGGCAGAGAAGCTGGTGGCGGAATTGTGAGCTATGGCAAGCTGGAATGCAGTAACACAGTAGGTAATCAGATCGCCTAAGAATGCTGCCAGGAAAATCGAAATTTTTTTTATTTACAGGCAGCCTTTTTAAAACTGAAAATAGGAAATAAGATACAAAAGGACCTGCGACTGCCATGGAAAAAGTGTTAGCTCCCAGGGTGGTAAGCCCGCCGTGAGCCAGCAGAACGGCCTGGAACAAGAGTACAATCAGTCCCAGAACAGACATGGCCGCAGGACCGAACAGGATAGCTCCCAGTCCAGTTCCTGTCATGTGGGAACAGCTTCCGCTGACAGATGGAATTTTAAGGGAGGAAATTACAAAGACAAAGGCTCCTGACATGGCGAGAAGAGTCAGCGCTCTTCTGTTTTCCTGCAGAACCCTCCGGATTGAGAAGAATCCGGCCAGAAGAAATGGAAGACAGATCAGTCCCCAGGCGATGCTGTAACCGGCTGGAAGTGCGCCTTCCATAATGTGCATCGCATTTGCCGTGAAGGAAACTCCAAGGCAGGCTGCCAGCGTCACAGACACGGCAATAATTTGTTTTTCGTGTTTTGTCATAATGACTCCTTTCATTCTTTGTGGGGCCCATCTCCACAATGCATCTGTCCCTGCTGTGAGATGAATTTACAGGGCAGACTGACGGCAGGGCATACACCGTCCTGCGTACCGTCCTTTCACGGGAGCGGCAGGCAGATTTTGCCGTGGCAGATCATTTCGCACTCTGTCAGGCGGGAATCTCGCAGGCGAGATCTTCTATTCTGGCGGGCAGTTCTTCTGACTCAAGCGTCCACATTTCCTCTCGCCTTCCCCAGTATCAGACTCAGTGGCATAAAAAGAGGAAACTCTTCTTTTACAGCGGCGTGACCGTGGAGGAATTTCACCTCGCTTCTCTATTCTTCTGCGGAATGAAAACGCAGACACCGCACCATATAGAATCGAAACTATTATAGGGAAAACAGGATAGAAAGTCAACCGAAAAGAAACATATGAATATCTGTAGAAATGTTAAAAAGATTGCAACTTTTTTTGTTTTGGAATATGATAGCGTCAGTGTACAAAGGGCAATACGGCATGTTGCTCCTTGTACACTGACGCTAGACAAGATCAAAACAGAAAAAATGCAGCGTTACTTGCGGAAAGGAGAATGACTTTATGTACAAGCTCTGTATTTTTGATTTAGACGGAACCTTATTGAACACGCTGACTGCTCTGACCTATGCGACGAACCTGACGCTTCGTACATTCGGATTGGGAGATATTACAATAGAGGATACAAAGCGTATGGTGGGAGATGGTTATAAAACTCAGATGGAGAGAGCTCTCAGCCATTTCGGACAGGAGAATATGAAGTATTATGACCAGTCTCTGACAGAATATATGAAGAATTTTTCTGCTAACTGTATGAGGGGAGTGGAGCCCTATGACGGAATCCCCCACCTTCTTTTATTTCTGAAGGAACAAGGGATCAAAGCAGCTGTATTTTCTAATAAACCGCATGATCAGGCAGTGGAAAATATTGAAACGGTTTTTGGCAAAGATATCTTTGATATGATTCTGGGACAGAAGGAGGGCCTTCCGAAAAAGCCGTCTCCGGAAGGCGCGCTCTTGATCTGCAGAGAGCTTCACGTAAAGCCGGAGGAGTGCCTGTATCTGGGAGATACAAATACAGACATGGAGACAGGCATTGCGGCCGGTATGGATACGGTAGGAGTTACCTGGGGCTTTCGGGACAGGAAGGAGCTGGCTTCCTTTCACCCAAGGTATCTGGCAGACCATCCGGCCCAGGTGGAGGAGATTCTGTCTCATGACTAGAAGAGGGATAAATCGGGCGGCGTGGGCCGCGGTATGGTCTGCCTCAGTTCTTCTGTCTGGCTGTTCCCGCGCAGAGGTTCAGTTAGAGAACCCGGCAGACGATGGGACACTAAAAATAGTAACGACGGTGTTCCCCTATTATGATTTCACCAGGCAGATAGCAGGTTCCCTTCTGGATTCCGGTGAGGCAGAGCTTACTCTGATGGTTCCGGCGGGTATGGACAGCCATTCCTTTGAACCGACTCCGGCAGATCTGATCGAGCTTCAGAGCGCAGATATTATTATCTGCAACGGAGGAGCCATGGAGCATTGGTTTCAGCAGGTCTCCGATTCTCTGGACTTAGATGAGCAGCGGGTTATTACCATGATGGACTATGTGGACACTGTGGAGGAGGAGATTGTGGAGGGAATGGAAGCGGAAACTCACGATCACGCAGAGGATCATATCCACGAGGCAGGAGAAAATGAGGAGGAAGGTGGGCACTATGATGACGGACATCAGGAGGAAATCGAGTATGATGAGCATATCTGGACGTCACCTGTCAATGCCATGAAGCTTTCTGCTGTGATTGCTGACACTCTTTGTATGTCAGATCCTGACCATGAGAAAATTTATCGGGAAAATCTGTCTGCCTACGAAAGACAGCTTTCAGAACTTGACCAGATTTTCAGAGAAATTGTAGATCAGGCGGACGGAAGGCTGGTGGTGTTTGGAGATAAATTTCCTCTCCGGTATTTTTTTGACGAGTATGGTCTGGAGTATCGGGCAGCATTTACCGGCTGCAGCACGGATACGGAACCAAGTGCCAAGACTATTGCCTATCTGATTGATAAAGTACGGGAATTTCAGATACCAGCTGTCTACTATTTAGAACTTTCCAGCCACCGGGTGGCTGAAATCATAGGGGAGGAGACGGGGGCGCAGCCTCTTTTATTCCATTCCTGCCACAATGTGACCCGGCGGGAATTTGATTCAGGCGTCACCTATCTGGAACTGATGGAGCAGAACGCCGTAAATTTGAGAAAAGGATTAGATAAATGGGAATGTTATTAAAATGCGAGCACGCAGATTTTGGATATGAAAACCAGGACGCTGTGGTGGACGCAAATCTGGAGGTAAAGACAGGAGATTACATCTGTATTGTAGGAGAAAATGGTTCCGGAAAAAGTACCCTGATGAAGGGGATTTTAGGGCTTTTAAAACCTACATCCGGGAAAATTACGGTGTCTGATGAGCTGAAAAAGGCGGGGATTGGATACCTTCCACAGCAGACTGCAGCCCAGAAGGATTTTCCGGCTACAGTAAGAGAGGTGGTGCTTTCCGGCTGCCTTGGAAAGCGGGGAAACCGCCCCTTTTATTCCAAAAAGGAGAGAGAGCTGGCAGATTATAATATGCATCGTCTGGGAATTACAGATTTGAGAAAACAGTGCTACAGGGAGCTTTCAGGAGGCCAGCAGCAGAGAACTCTGATCGCCAGGGCGCTCTGCGCGACAGATAAGCTTTTAGTGTTGGACGAGCCGATTACAGGCCTTGATCCGTCTGCGATTCAGGATTTTTACCATATGATTAAGAAGCTGAACAGGGAGGAACAGGTGGCAGTTCTCATGGTATCCCACGATATTCAGAACATTGTCCACCAAGCGGACAAGATTCTCCACCTGAAAAGGGGAGACACTGTTTTCACGGTTCTGTATCAGATTATGTAAAAAGCCGAGTGGGTAAAAGGATTTTTGGAGGTGAGGAGAATGGAAGTCGCAGTGATGGAAATGCTTTCGTA
>ENA-OQAB01000638-OQAB01000638.1-human-gut-metagenome-genome-assembly--contig:-NODE-638-length-18270-cov-3.529901_pt1 | contig 18270 bp, 17 predicted proteins | sample MGYA00242490_ERZ504517 | MGnify/ENA primary metagenome ERZ504517 (study PRJEB26092, sample SAMD00036298) | human gut metagenome | host: Homo sapiens | study: EMG produced TPA metagenomics assembly of...
GTATTGCTGTCCGCATCCATGTTCTGTACCTTAATGGTATCCGGTATCTGTGTCCCCGTACCGCAGCCTCCCAGCCCTAAAGCTGCCGCAGCCACTGCCGCGGACAGGCCTGCCGTATAAATGGTCCTCTTCATGTTAATCTTCATGTTCAATTCCTCCCTTTTTCCATGTCATGGAAGATATTTTTTCTACACCCTTATATTACCAGAAACATCCGGTTATGGTATTTCTTTTCTCTTAAATAATAAGTTTTATTTGTTTACAAAGTTTATACGAAATTATTGCTCCTGGCAATTCTATGTTTTCATGTCAAGCTGTGTTATATTTATATGGAAAGCAGAAAAGATAACGGAACCAGACGTGTTCCGGCATATCAGAAGAAAGGAGGAGCCAACCATGGAAGCATTTGCAAACTGCAAGCTGGAGATCTTCATCCCCGCATCCCATCTGTCCGCGCTTCAGAAAGCGCTTCAGGCAGTGGATGCCGGGCATATCGGACAATATGACAGCTGCATGTCATACAGCCCTGTAACAGGCTGCTGGCGGCCGTTACAGGGAAGCACGCCCTATATCGGTCATATGGGGGAAGTGAGCACGGAACCTGAAATAAAGGCGGAAGTGACCTGCCAGACCGAAAAGGTAAAGGAGACACTTCGGGCCATCAAAGAGGTCCATCCCTATGAGGAGCCGGTCATCCACGTAATCCCGCTGTACATGACCGGTCTGGATGGATGAAAAACAGCTCCCCAACAAAAAAAGACAATGCCGGAGCCCTTATATCCTAAGGACTACCCGGCATTGCCCAGCGTGGAGCTGAGGGGAATCGAACCCCTGTCCGAAAATCAATTCCCTGTTCTTCTACTATCATAGTCCTTTATTTGACATTCCCTCTGCCATCAGAGAAAGGACACCCGGATGGTTTCAGTAGCTTCATCATACGCCCATATGCTCAAAGCTTTGCATACGTCGTTTCCCACATAGTCGATGCCAGGGTCTTAAAGTGCGGGTGCTCTAAGTCTGACAGCTGCCATTAGGCAGCGATTGCTAATTCGTCGTTAGCGTTTATATTTATTTTTGCCATTTAACCCATCGCATGGGGATAGCTTCACCAGCTGCATGACCCCCGTCGAAACCAGTACAACCCCTGAATATTCAGATTGGATTCTGGTGTGCCAACGAAGCAATTCGCTGTTTATTATCTTAGCAGGTCAAAACCGGACTGTCAAGGTCGTAAACGTAATTTAAGCGTAAATGCAGGTGCAGACACAAGGGGTGAAAAACATTAAGAAATTTGTAAATATAAATATTTTGCTTGTAATGGGGGAATATGGTACACTTATTTCAAGATACTGGCAGATTAAATGTTAAAAATGCACAAAAATTACATCGTGCGATGGCGAAGGGGGGAAGAAGATGCTGCGGGCGTCCGGAATCTGTAAATCATATGGAAAACGCAGGATTATTGAGCAGGCAGAGTTTTTTGCCGGAAGGGGAAGCTGCGTAGGGGTCGTGGGAGCAAATGGCTGCGGAAAAACGACCCTTTTATCTATTCTGGCCGGAACCAGGAAAGCCGATAGGGGAAGTGTAAAGATTGACGGGAAGAGGCTCTTGGCCATCCATCGGTATTTGCCCGGAATGTGGCGTATAGTTCCGCAGGAAAATCCTCTTATGGAAGAGCTTACGGTAAGAGATAATCTCCTCCTGTGGCACAGGGGAAATAAAAAGCAGATGAATGAGGATCTTAAAACGGGTTCCGCGGCTCTTTTGGGAATCCCTGCTAATGCTGGGGATGAGAGCGGGAAAGCTGTCCGGAGGAATGAAAAAACGCCTCAGTATTGCCTGTGCTCTGTCGGGAAATGCGCCTGTCCTTATTATGGATGAGCCTGGAGCAGCGTTGGATCTGGAGTGTAAGGAGTCCATCCGGCAATATTTGAAAGGTTATGTAAATGAAGGTAAAACGGTGATCCTTACTTCCCATGAAATGGAAGAGCTATCGCTTTGTGACCGTCTGTATGTAATGAAGGACAGATGTCTGAAAGAGATTGAAGCAGGATTAAGCTCCAGGGAACTGATCCACTATTTTTAATGGCAGCAAACAGATAAAAGGATTGGCGAAGAACAAAAAGGCGCACGTTGGCGTGTGCTGTTAATAATGGAGGAAACGTGTATGGAAATGACAAAAAAGATGAAAATGGCAGCAGTCGGAGCGGCAGCAGTGGCAGTGGTTGGCGGAGGAGTATTTGCTTATACCCGGCTGGCCGGCGGCGATCCAAAGGAAACGGTGATCCAGGCCTTTGAAAATGTTTATACAGAGGGACAGACCGACCCTATGGAGGAGCTGTTTGGCCTGTCGGAGTTTGCGAAGGCAGGGGTTTCTGCCAGCCAGAATTCGGGGCTGATGTTAAAGCTGGACAGCTGCTCTGAGCCTGCGGTAAATACCTATGCAGGGAGCGGACTGCGGATCGATGCGAAAAACGATGTGGAAAACAATAAAGTCAGTGCCAATATGGGAATCATTTACAATGGAATGGATCTGGTAAATCTGGATCTTTATTATGGGGATGATACAGTTATGGCTGCTGTGCCGGAACTGAGTCCAAAAGTTTTTACTCTGGATTTTGGAGAAGGACTGGAAGAACGGCTGAAAAATTCTCCTATGCTCGGATCGGCTCTTGAGCAGAGTGGAGTAGATGCGTCGGTGATGGCAGAGTATATGGAGCTGTTGGCAGAGCAGGCCAGACAGACGCAGGAGGGGCAGGCGGCTTCCTTTGATCTGAAGGCTCTTATGAAACGCTACCGGGAAGGCTGCAAGGCGGAAGATGACTTTAAGGCAGCACTCACTGTGGAAAAGGGAGAGAAGGCTTCTTTTACCATAGACGGAAAGGAGCAGGCCTGCAGAGGATATGAGGTTACAGTCAGCAAGGAAGCGATGATCAACTTTCTGAGAACCTCCTCTGATTTCTTTCTTCAAGATGAGGTTTTAAAGAAGGATTTCTTAAAGCGTCTGGAACTGAGCGTGAAATTAAGCCAGCTGGCAGGTGCGCAGATGGAAGGACAGGATTTCCCTACCGCTCAGGAGATGCAGGAGCAGACCTATGAGGAGGCCAGAACGGAAATTGACGGGATGATCGCATTTTTAGACAGCTCGTTAAATGATGTGAGCATGACGGTTTACGTGGATAAAGAAGGATGTCTGGCATCTGTAAAGGGAACGACTTCCTTTAACAGTACCGGGTCGGAGGCTGAACCGGTTCAGCTGCAGTTTGGCTGTGAATTAAAGGGAGGCGCTTATCCGACTCAGAATATGAGCGCTCAGGCAGTGCTGGAAAATGGGGCTGCATCTGTACAGATTGAGGCAGTGAAAGAGGGCGCTTATGATGGGAAAGAACTCACATCCGGTTTCGAGCTTTCCATAGAAAATCAGGGAGAGATAGCTGAAAAATGGGATATCACCCTTGACAGCTCCTATAACAGCGAGGGAGGCGGTTTTGATGTCCAGGCAGCAGCGGCCCAGGATGGAATGGAACTTTTAGGTTTTTCAGCTCAGGGTGTTGTGGATGAACTGGAAAAGGGAAAGAATATTCATTTGACTCTTGATTCTTTGGATGTTTCTGCAATGGGAGACACGGGAAATGCTGTTTTAAGCGGCGAATATTATATAAGACCGCTGACGGAGGAGGTTGTTCCTTTAGAGGGTGACACCATGGATGTATTGGCAGCAGGAGAGGAAGAGTGGAACAGCGTGCTTATGGAGGTGCTGTTCAGCTTTATAAGTCTCAGCGGCCAGATGGATACAGGAAATTAAAGGACAGGATAATATGCGTGGATATCTGTGCTATGCAGGAATGGAATTAAAGCGGGCATTAAAACGGCTTCCTCATATTCTGGCAGGAGCGGCGGTGCTTGTGGTACTCATGGGTGCAGCCGCCCTTTTGGCAGGCAAACTGCTCTACGGCGGACAGGCTGTGGAACGGATTCCGGTGGGAGTCGTTCTGCCTGAGGAAGATGCGCTGGCAGGGCAGGCCATGCGGATGGTCAGCTCTCTGGAAAGTGTAAAAAGCCTCTGCGATTTTACCTATATTGAGGAAGAAGCGACCGGTGAAAAGCTGAAAAAGGGCGAGCTGTTTGCAGTTCTTAAAATGCCGGATGGGTTTATACAGGATATTATGAGTGGTGTAAACACCCCGGTAACCGTCATTCTGCCGGAAAATGCAGGAGCAGGAAGCCGCATTTTTAAGGAGCTGACGGATGCGGGAGCAGAAATACTGGGTTCTGCGCAGGCCGGAATCTACAGTGGTGATGAACTTTTATCCGAGTACGGTTTTACAGATAAAATGGCGGTATTTGAGCGGGATATGAATCAGATTTATTTAACTTATAGTCTTCCAAGAATGGATTATTTCAGAAAAGTAATGGTAAATGCGGCAAAGGATGTATCTGTTCCAGTATTTTATGGAATAAGTGCGTTTGTTCTGGTGCTGCTTTTGTCCGTGATTTCGGTATCTGACCTTTTAAAGAGAGAGCCTGCTGTTATGAGGCAGAAGCTGTCTCTGATGGGGATCGGACCTTTTACGACGGCGGGAAGCCGCATTTTGGGAGTATCGGTGCTTTTGAGCGTGATTTCCGTTCTGGCTGCTGCGGCAGCTGCTTGGACAGGAATGATTTCCATTGGATTAAATACGATTCTTACAGGATTTCTTGTTTGTCTGGGGGCGGCATCCTTTAGTGTGTGTCTTTTTCAGACCGCAGGAAGTAGGATCGGCGGCATTTTTCTGCAGTTTTTTCTGGTGACGGCATTTCATTTTCTTTCGGGAGGCTTTCTGCCGGAAGTGTTTTTGCCGGAAAGCATACAAAGAGCTGCTCCATTTCTTCCTACCCATATCCTGATGGAAGGTGTGAAGATGGCAGTGACAGGAAATGAGAGCCTGGTTACAGCAGTGGAACTTGCAGCTCTTGGGGTGGGCGGCTGGCTGATTGCAGCTGCAACGGAGGTGAAAGAAGCATGAAAAGAGCAGTTATCTGGTTTCTTCTTTCCTGCAAACGCTGCCTGAGAAAGGGGATTTTTCCTCTTCTTTTGCTTCTTATGCCGTTGGCGGCCTTTGTGGCCGGAAGGCTTTCAGATAAAGAAGAGGGGGAGATTCCAGTTGCTGTCAGCGTTTCAGGAGAGGAGGATGTATCTGAACGATCGCTGGCCTGGAGACTTGCAGAACGCCTGGCAGACAGGAAGGATGGGATGTTTGATTTTTATATCTGTTCGGATGAAGCCCAGGTACGGGATGAGGTGGCGTCCAGAAGAGCTGAGTGCGGATATGTGATTGATTCAGGGCTGGAAGAGAAGCTGGATCAAAAGCAGTGGAAACGGGTAATTCGTTTGTATATGGCTCCTTCTACGGTAGCCGGCTCTATTTCTACAGAAACGGTATTTTCAGAGCTGGCAGCTCTTTATAACAGAAATCTGCTTATGGATTATGTGGAAGAAGGGGAGGCTTTTGCAGGGATGGGGCCTGTTAACAGCAGCTCCAGAGCGAAAGCAGCAGAAGAAGCGGGAGAAAGGTATGACCGTTGGAATCAGGAAGAGGGCCTGTTTCATTTCCAATATATATATGAAACGAACAGAGGGGGAGGATCAGAGGACGGGGTGGAGACACAGAGTCCAAAATCTGATGCAGCAGGCAGTATTTTTCCGGTTCGCGGTCTGGGGGCCGTCATGGTTTTTATTCTGTCTCTTTACGGCGGCGTGATGGCAGGAGAAGACGAGAGAAGGGGATTGTTTATGCCTTTGGGGATCGGACTGCGTCTGCCCTGTCGTCTGGCAGCTGCAGCAGCGCCCGGAGCCTTGGCCTGTTTATCTGTTTTTTGTGCGCTTTTTCTGGGCGGCATGGCAGAGGGAGGAAGCTTTGGGGCTGTGGGAAGAGAGCTGGGGCTTTTGCTTTTATATGGATGCGGCTGTACGGTATTTGCCTTTGGGCTAAAGCTGATTGTGCGTTCACCGGAGCTTCTCTGCTGTATGATTCCGTTTTTTGATCATAGGAAGTCTTTTATTTTGTCCGGTGTTTGTAGATCCAGGGAGATGGATTCCGGGGATGGAGCAGCTTGGAAGACTCTTTTTGCCGTACTATTATCTCAGGTGTTTTTAGGGAGAAAATACCCTTTGAAATTATTTTGAAAAAATTGAAAAATTGAAAAAAGGTATTGCCAAATCGAAAGTCTGTGCTATATTATAACACGTGCTGCGGGAGTGCTGGAATTGGCAGACAGGCAAGACTAAGGATCTTGTGGGTGTATGCTCGTGTGGGTTCAAGTCCCATCTCCCGCATATGCAGAAGTGGCGGAATTGGCAGACGCGCACGGTTCAGGTCCGTGTGGTAGTAATACCTTGAGGGTTCGACTCCCATTCTTCTGCACTGGATGATGATCCGAACTTAAGGAAACTTGAGTTTCGGACTTTTTTTGTTGGAAAAATCTTGACATTATACCAGGTATAAGCCTTATGCTTACTGTGTAAATAAAGAATATTTCCCTAAGCCATAGGGGTAAGGAGGAGTGTATATGTCACGAACCATCAAAGAAGCAGAGGAACTGACAAAGGTGACCAGTCAGAATATCCGGTATTATGAAAAGCAGGGGCTGCTGGCTCCCAAAAGAGATAAAGAAAATTCATATCGTTTGTATTCAGAGGAGGAGATCAGCCGCTTAAAGCTTATACGTTTGTTTCGCAAGCTGGGGATGCCCATAGGAGAAATCCGCCGGATGTTTGAAGGGGACATTTCTCTGGAAGAAGCCATTGGGGATCAGATCAGCCGCCTGCAGTCCCAGAAGGAGGAATTGACGGCAGCCCTGGAATTTTGCGGAAGGATAAAGGAAAATCAGCTTGCAGATGTAGACCCCGATCTTTATCTGGAAGAAATGGAACAGGAGGAAAAGCGGGGATCGGTATTTATGGATTTCGTCAATGATTATGCTAGAGTTGTAAGATCAGAAGCAATCCGGGAGTTTTCCTTTATGCCTGATGACCGGTGTGATGAGCCAGATACCTTTGAGAGAGAGCTGTTAAAGTACGGAAAAGAGAATGGAAAAACGATCATTATAACAAAGAAAAGCAGGTCGCCGCATTTTATGATGGATGGAAAGGAGTACAGAGCGTACAGAACTTCTTCAAGATTTGGGATCGTGGTGCACTGTGAACTGGTTCATCCGGAGGACTATGTGCCCGAAGGAATGAGTAGAAGGAAATACCGCCTGCTTCGCGTGATTTCTATTGCAGTCCTTCCGCTCATTCTGTTTGCTGCTTCTAATCTGTGGATTTTCAAACAGATGGATTTTGGCTCTCCGCTCACCTGGCTGGCACTGTTTGTTCTGGCAGTGGTGTTATTGGCAGATCTGTGCTTTTTGTACTACAGCTGCGGAAAAAATTTCAGAGGATAATTTAATACAATTTTAGTACGAATGCCTCACACCTGAGTGCTATCTTAATTCCTTTGGTGCTATGATACGGACAACGTTAAAACATGAGGAGGAATTGACAATGAAAAAGATAGTAAAAAAGTGTGAGGCATTTTTGTGTATGGCAGCAGTGATAATTGGAGTAACAGCGCTTCGGTTTCAGCTTTTCGCACCGGAGGTATTGGAACAGCTCACAATGCAGCTTTGAGTGTGAATGATGATGCTGAGGACGCTGCTAAAGGGATACCGGCCGGGCAGGAATGCGTACAGTAACCTCAGTACCCTGACCGGGAGTACTGGTAAAGGAAAGACCGTAGGCATCTCCGTAAAGGCTTTTTAAACGCAGATTGGTGTTGGACACGCCGATGTGCCTGAGAGAAGTTAAGCCATTATCTGCTGAGAGGCTGTCTAAAAGCGTATCCAGCTTTTCCGGCGCAATCCCGGCCCCGTCATCGCTGATCACAAGGACTGCATCTTCTCCCTCGCGCCAGCCGGTAAGAAGAATACAGCCCTTTTTTTCTTCCTTCATTAAGATGCCGTGCAGAAGGGCGTTTTCTACAATTGGCTGGAAGGTCAGTTTGGGGATCGTCAGGCTGCCAAGCTCTGGGGGAATGTCTGCTATAAAGTCGGCACAGTGATTGTAACGCATATTTTGAAGCTGCATATAAAGCGTTACATGGGTAATTTCATCATCAATGGTACCGAAAAGCTCTTTTTGTCCAAGCGTCAGACGGTAAAAGCGGGTGAGAGCCTGAACTGCCTGGCTTACCTGGCTGATCTGGCCAGATTTTGCCAGCCAGTTGATCATATCCAGAGTATTATAGAGAAAATGAGGATTAATCTGGGCCTGCAAGGCGCGAAATTCAGCCTTTTGCAGTTCTTTGGCAGCAAGCTCCTTCTGGTTTAGCAGTTCATTGATCTCGGCAGTCATAAAATTGTAGGCACCGGAAAGAATGCCGATTTCGTCATTCCCGGCATTTTTCAGAAGAAGAGGTCTGGGACGTCCAGAGCGGATGGTTTCCATCTGCAGGGCAACATGAATAATGCGGTCTGCAAAGGACTTTGAAAGGCGGTAAGCCAGAAACAGGGCCAACAGGGAGATAACGCCATAGAATGCAATAAATTGGAGGATCATAGAGACGCCTGCTGTCTTTAGGCTTTGCCTGGGGATGACAGACATAAGATACCAGTCGGATCCATTGATGGAAAATGATGCCGCATATACAGGAGAACCGTCCAGATCAGCCGGAATGAATTGTTCTTTTTGTTTTAACTGTTCAAATAATGAGTGGGGGATTTGGGGAATGGAACTGGAGAGCCGCTCGTCTTTCATATCAATCGGTTCACCGGAGGCGTTCATAAAAAAATTGATTTCTCCCTGGATCAAATGCGTGTGTGTGATCAGCTGCTGCAGGGAACTGCGGGAAAAATAAACAGCCACATAGGCAGCCGCTTCTTTTTCTGCCCTTTCATCTTCGGAAAGATAATTAAGCCGAACCAGATAGGCCAGATTCCCGCAGTATTTTTTTTCATTTTCCGACAGATCCGGAGCTGCACACAACAGTCTGTCCTCCGGAGAGGACTCAAAACGGTCGAGCCATCCGCTGTCTATTGCAGAGAGAGGGATAAAAAGGCGCTGTCGGCCGTTATTTAAAATGTCAAGCTGTGGATAGGAGCTGTCATCGTAATAGATCCGTATGGTGCGGATTAAAGAGGGTTCCGCAGCCATATCTGCCAGCTGATACAGATTGTTCAGATGCGTGCGTGACAGGGCGGCTCCGGGCGCCTGTTTTTTTGTGATGGAAAAGAGCCGCTGGATCGGAAGGGAATAGGTGAGTGTATCAGAGGCATGAGCTACATGGATCATAAGATTTTCTGCCGCAAGAGCGGACTGGGAATGAAAGGCCTCTTCGGAGCGCAGCGTGTCATTTAACACAATGCGGAAAATCCGGGTAAATAAAAAGAAGGTCACAGTCAGCGTGGGAAGCATAAAAGAGGATGGCAAAGGACAATGCCAGTTTCTTTTTCAGCTTCATATCAATAAATGTAATAATGAAAAAAACTGTTTTATGGGACGTTTCATCAGAGTATTTTCTCCCTGTATTCCGATGGTGAAAGGCCTACGATCTTGCGGAAGGCCTTGCTGTAGTAATTGCCGTCGCTGTAGCCGACTTTTGCGGAGATGTCCGTGATCCGGTATCTGGGATCGCTCAAAAACTGCTTGGACATTTAATCCGGTAATCGGTCAGATACTGGTTGATCGTCTGGCCGGTTTCATTTTTAAAAAGAGTGCAGATATAGCTGGAGGAGCGGTTTGCATACTGGCTGATATCCAGCACAGACAGGGTAGGAACCGCAAAATTCTGGCGTATATATTCCTTGATCTGAAAGACGACCGGATGCTCGGACTGATTAAAGATCAGGGATTGAAAATAGTGCCTGATCCTGTGGCAGAGAAAATCATGGAGCTCTCCTAAGGTGGCGCAGCTTATTACATCCTCCCAGATGGATTCTGATTCGATACCTTCTCTTTTCCACAGAGAAATGTGATTAGCCAGACTGATCTCATCCAGCTTGTTCAGATATCGGAAATATCGGTCTCTTACCTGAGCTTCCGGAAGAGGAGGGCTGTTTTTTAGAGCATTATAAAAGTTTCCGGCGGCTTTTAGTGCTTCCAGCTCTCTTTGGGCTGCAAGGGCTGCTGTAAAGTCTGCAAAGGGATCTTCGGCAGGCTGCAGAGAGCCGGCAGGAGGCGTTTGTGTTAAGATGGAATTGTAATCATGATAAAAGCTTTCGCTTAATAGGCTCATGGCGCTTTTATACGAAAATGCAGCCTGATCCATGCCCTGTACAGAGGGGCCTGATGCAATAAAAAAACGGCAGTAGGGTGTGATCCGCTCTTTGAGAAAGCTGGTAAAAGCGCGGACTGTTTCTGGTTCCTGGCGGTTGGAACTGCACAGAAAGCTTACGATATAGCGGTCTGCCTTGGGCACCAGAATCCGCACGATCCCCATTTTTTTCAAATAGGAAGAAAAAAGCTGATTTTCCTGGATCAGATCTTCTGAGGGAAGCTCGGAAAGGGGGGTGAGACAGCTTGTGATCACACAGGTAAACCAGAAATCTGTTTCGACTTTCGGAGAAACGCGGGCTGCCAGTTCCAGGGCTTCCTCCAGTTTGGAAGAATTGGTCAGGGCCAAGGCAAGGTGACCGCGCAGATCCTTTTCCTCCAGCATAGCGCCGGCTTTTGCGGCTCTCAGGGTACGGAAACGGTCGGCTGCTTCCTTTATGGCATCCTCAAGTTCCTTTTTTTCTGCCGGTTTGTCAATGTAGCTTACAGCTTTCAGTTTAATTGCCGCTTTCAGATATTCGCGGTCTGAGTAGGCGCTCATGAAGATGACGGCTGTATCCGGAGCCTCTTCCAGGTACAGAGAAGCCATCTCAACCCCAGTCATGCGGGGCATCCGCACATCGGTAAGCAGGATATCCGGGCGGTGCTTTCTAGCCTCTGTAAGGGCGTTGACCCCGTCGTCTGCCAGGATTACCTCTGTAATGCCGTACTGTTTCAGATCCAGCAGGCTGCATATACCTTCACGGGTAAGTTTTTCATCATCAGCAATCAGTAATTTCATAGGATATAGGTTCTCCATTTTTTGATTCAACAATCGCTCTGCCTTTATTTTATTTGAAAGCCTTCACTTATGCAATGGAAATCAAAAAAAATTACAGCGAATGAAAGGATTTTACCATGGTTTTTTTCAACTTCAGCTGTTATCATATGAAACATAAGATGTTATCATGCATTGCCGGATATTGCTTACCGTAAGCGTCATCCCCGTGTATCCGGCAATGAATTTTATAAATGTCTGCTCTCTGTGATGAGAGTATTGCGCAGATGATGGAGGTAATGAATATGAAGCGCGTTGCAGTTAAATTCAATCAGCCGGATCAGATCATTGATTTTGTGCGAATTATGAATCGGTATGAATATGATGTAGATGTAAAATGTGGAAGCAGGATCGTAGATGCAAAGTCAATCGTAGGTGTGCTGGCTCTGGCCAAATCCAGGACAGTGGAGGTGATTGTTCACACAGATGAATCCTGTGAAGATTTGATGGAAGAAATTTCCAGATATGCGGCATAATAGGAGGCTTGCGCCCGTTCTGTTTAAATATAAGCAGAATGGGCGTATTTTGTTTGAGTGCGTGTTATGCTTCTTAAAAAAAACTTGCATATCTTCCAAAAACGTGTATAGTTATGTATGAAAAAATAAATAAGCAGAGTAGGCTTATGCGCGTTAAGTGCCGGCTGGACAGGGAGTTGCCAGTCAGACGAAAGTAAGGAGCGGCTTTGTGCCGATCCTTCTGCGGTGCATGGGCCGCATCCCGCTGCATCAGAGAAGATCATAGGGATTTGATTATCTCCGATTGTAGTTTGAGAGGTCTGCAAAGGAGGTAATTTTTTTATGACAAGATTAGCAACTTTGTTTACCTGTTCCTTCCGCCGGTTAAAAGAGGTAAGGACCGTTACCGTTTGTGCCATGCTCGGGGCTATCGCTATCGTGCTGGGGTCATTAAGCATTGATCTGGGACCGTCTGTCCGTATTGGCTTTTCAGGTATTCCAAATGAACTGGTCCACTATCTATTTGGTCCTGCGGTAGGAAGCCTGTTTGCGGGGGCGCTTGATATTTTAAAATATATGATCAAGCCTGTGGGCGGAGTTTTTCCCCGGTTTTACCCTTGTGGCGATGCTGGCAGGTGTGATCTACGGTTCTTTCTATTACAGAAAGCCCTTAAGTCTGGGGCGAGTATTTGCCGCTCACCTTGTTGTGAGCCTGGTTTGTAATGTACTGCTTAATACGCTGTGCCTGTCTCTGCTTTACGGAAAGGCATTTATGGTGCTTTTGCCGCCAAGAGTGATTAAAAATCTTATCATGTGGCCCATTGATTCCCTGATCTTCTTTCATATTGCCAAAACTCCTGGAAGCAGCAGGAATATTCAGGTTCCTGGGCGGAAGGGATCAGAACCGTTTATAAAAGGAGGAGTTGCCATGAAATTAAATACCGGTATGCGCTGCCATGACCTGTGTGCAAAAAATGGAGATGGAAAAGGTGTTCCAGCTGGCAAAGGAAAATGGAGTGCACCAGATCCAGCTTGCTTTTGCCAAATCCATCAGCAATTATGACTTTACCACCGGTCATTACAACCCTGGATTTGCCCGCTACATTAAAGAACAGCTGGATAAAAACGAGATCCATGTGGCTGTTCTCGGCTGCTATATTAACCCTACTAACCCTGTAGAAGAGCTGCGCGAAAAAAGAGGTAGCCCGGTTTATTGAACATTTAAAATATGCCCGCATCATCGGAGCAGATATGGTAGGAACAGAAACCGGCCGTCTGTCCTCGGATTTTCGTGTGACTCCTGAAACGTATTCAGAGGACGGTTATCAGCTTCTGTTAAAGAGCATGAGAGAGATTGTCTCTGCTGCTGAGAAGCTGGGAGTGATCGTAGGAGTGGAGGGCGTATTCGACCATACCCTTTACAGTCCGGCGCGGATGAAGCGGTTTTTGGATGACATTGATTCCCCGAACGTAGAGGTGATTTTAGACAGTGTGAACCTGATCCATCCGGATAAGGTGGCGCCTGAGGCTCAGGAAAGAGTCATTCGCCAGGCTTTTGAGTATTACGGCGACCGGATCAGCGCCCTTCATGTGAAGGACTTTGTGTTTGATGGCCAGAATCAGCTGTTTAGGCACGTTGGCGAGGGCCTGTTCTGCTATGAGCCTCTGATGCAGCTCATTAAGGAGAAAAAAACTCATATCCCGGTGCTGCTTGAAAACTCCAGCAGAGAACGTTTCCACAGCGATGTGGCCTTCCTGCAGGAGATTTATGACCGGGTATAATAAAAAGAATAGAAACAGACGGATGATCCCGGACAATTCTGCGCGCTGGAAAGGGCAGAGTTGGCCGGGATTTTTCACTTCTTTTTGTGAAACAACACCAGCATCCCTCCATACACCAGGCTGATAAAGCCGATCTGCACGGCAGCATTCAGAAAAACAGGAAGGGAGGACAGAGCGGGAATAAAAGCGCATAAGGCGAAATTGATTCCAAACGCGATCAAAAGAATCAGCACCGGTTTTACAACCATGGAAAAAACGTCCCAGCCAATAGGGGCGATGCGGTTAAGGCTTAAGCAGCACATAAGGGCCAGAGCCAGTTCGCTTGCCAGAAGCCCCCATAGATATCCCTGGATTCCAAAGGAGGGAATGGCAAAGAGGACAAAGAGCAGTCGAAGAATCATGGCGGCTACATTCTGGAAAAAAGTGGATGAGGTTTTTCCGAGGCCGTTCTGTATGCTTCCCAGCGTGGTTGCAAGGTACATAAAGGGGCAGAGCCAGCAGAGGGTGGTGATAAAGGCTCCGGCCTGCTGGTTGTGAAACAGGCTGGTTCCCAGCGTATTGCCAAAGCGGGTAAAAATGCCGATGCACAGGATTCCCATATAGCAGCTGCAGCGGATGGAAAGCGCCAGCATGGAAGAGATGCGCTCCTTATTTCCGCGCGACTGGGCTTCTGCCGCTGAGGGGAGCAGCAAAACTGCCATGGAATTTGTGATGGCAGAGGGAAAGAAGATAAAGGGCATGGCCATGCTAGTCAGGACGCCGTAAAGGGACAGGGCCTGGGGATCTGAAAGGCCAAATGCGGTTAAACGGTCCGGGATCCAGATGGCCTCCGCACTTCCAAGGATATTTAATACAAGACGGTTTCCCATCAGGGGCAGAGCCAGGATTAAAAGAGAGGACAGTACCTGAAAAAAGGAGTGTTCCGTCCCAAAGGAGTGTTCCGTCTCGGGGGAAGACGGATAAGGATCCTGTGACAAAGGGGGAAGATTCTGGAAGCCTGGAGCAGGACGTTTTTCAGACCGGGGCGGAAATGCTCCCAGACACATAAGGGTAAAGAGAGCAGAGGCCATTTCACCGGCCAGATGGCCGTAAAAAGCCAGATCTACCGTAACAGGCCGGCCTTTTTCTGTCCAAACACAGACGATCAGCCACACAGTCACCATGCGTATTCCCTGTTCAGCCACCTGGGAAAGAGCAGGAACCCTTGTTTTCTGCATTCCATAATAGTATCCGTTAATACAGGCGTGAAGGGCGCAGAAAGGAACGGACAGAGCGATAACAGGAAGAAATGGGGCACATCGGGGCTCTAAAAGCACATACCGGGCCAGGGGAGTGCGAAAGGAAGTGATGAGCCAGGCTAAGAGGACAGAAAGGCTTAGAGATACGGACAGGGCAGCCATAAGAGCCTTTTTGCCCTGAGATTGACGGGCAGCCACATATTGGCTTAGTGCGGTCTGGAGGGAACCGGCGCAGAGTGCAAAGCAGATGCCAAAAAGCGGGTGTACCATCTGATAAAGTCCCAGACCTTCCGCCCCAATGGTCCGGGAGAGATAGATCCGGTAGAAGAATCCCAGAATCCGGCAGATCAGGCCGGTAAAGGTCAGAAGAAGGGTGCCGGTAAGAAAGGCTTTTTTGCGGGGAGTCAGCTGGAGCATGGTCGGGGCCTCCGAAACCGGAAAATTATTATTACTATATGAAAAGAATAAGAATATCAGAACCGAATTATTTTATAGTATTCCTATTGAAATTGTAGGAATACTATGGTATAGTAAGGACAGAATGAAAGAAACAGAAAGGCGGAGCGTTTTAATATGGAAAAAATGATATATCTTGATAATGCGGCAACCACAAAGACCCGTCCTGAGGTAGTAGAGGCCATGCTTCCCTATTTTACAGAATCCTATGGAAATCCTTCCTCTGTATATACATTTTCAGCAAAAAGCAAAGAGGCTGTAACAAAAGCCAGAGAGATCATAGCAGACTCCCTGGGAGCAAAGAGCAATGAAATCTATTTTACAGCAGGAGGAAGCGAAGCGGATAACTGGGCCCTGGTGGCTGCGGCAGAGGCTTATGAAGCCAAGGGGAAGCACATTATCACAAGTAAAATTGAACATCATGCCATCCTTCATACCTGTGAATATCTGGAAAAAAGAGGGTATGAGGTCACTTATCTGGATGTGGATGAAAATGGCGTAGTAAAGCTGGATGAGCTGAAAAAGGCCATCCGCCCGGATACCATTCTTATTTCTATCATGTTTGCAAACAATGAGATCGGAACCATTGAGCCGATTAAGGAGATCGGAGCCATTGCAAAGGAGCACGGTATCCTGTTTCATACCGATGCGGTACAGGCATACGGCCATGTGCCCATTTCAGCGGACGAGTACAACATCGACATGCTCAGCGCCAGCGGCCACAAGATAAACGGCCCCAAGGGAATCGGCTTTCTGTATATCCGAAAGGGCGTAAAGATCCGTTCCTTTATCCACGGCGGAGCCCAGGAGCGCAGACGCAGGGCGGGAACGGAAAATGTTCCAGGCATTGTGGGCTTTGGAAAAGCGGTTCAGCTTGCCATGGATGAGATGGAAGAGCGGACCAAAAAGGAAGTTGAGATGCGGGAGTATCTTATGGAAAAGGTGCTGCGGGAGGTTCCCTTTACCCGGATCAACGGTTCCCGTACCAGCCGTCTGCCGAATAATATCAATTTTGCCTTCCAGTTTATTGAGGGTGAGTCCCTTTTGATCAAGCTGGATATGGCCGGAATCTGCGGTTCCAGCGGATCGGCCTGTACCTCAGGCTCCTTAGATCCTTCCCATGTGCTTCTTGCCATTGGTCTTCCCCATGAGATTGCCCACGGCTCTCTGCGTCTGACCTTATGTGAGGAAAATACCATGGAGGAAATGGATATAACAGCAGATAAGATTAAGGAAATCGTAGCATATTTAAGAGAGCTTTCCCCTCTGTATGAGGATTATATGAGAAAACACAGCCGTTAAAGGGCGAAAATGACGAACAAGGAGAAGAGACGATGTATACAGAAAAAGTAATGGATCATTTTGAACATCCCAGAAACGTAGGAGAGCTTGAGAATCCAAGCGGCGTAGGAACGGTGGGAAATCCCAAGTGCGGCGACATCATGCGTATTTATCTGGATATTGACGAAAACCAGATCATCCGGGATGTAAAGTTTAAAACCTTTGGCTGCGGAGCTGCCGTAGCAACCAGCAGCATGGCAACAGAGCTTGTAAAGGGAAAAACGGTGCAGGAAGCCATGCAGGTTACAAATAAAGCTGTGATGGAAGCACTTGACGGACTGCCTCCTGTTAAGGTACACTGTTCATTGTTAGCAGAGGAGGCCATTCACGCCGCCCTCTGGGATTATGCACAGAAAAACGGTATTACTATTGAGGGTCTGGAAAAGCCCAAGGATAATATCGAAGAAGAGGAAGAAGAGGAAGACTATTGAGCAAAAAAGTTGTAGTAGGCATGTCCGGAGGAGTCGATTCCTCCGTGGCAGCCTGGCTGTTAAAGGAGCAGGGTTATGATGTGATCGGAGTAACCATGCAGATATGGCAGGATGAGGATACCGAGGTCCAGGAGGCAGAGGGAGGCTGTTGCGGTTTGAGCGCAGTAGATGACGCCCGCAGAGTCGCCATGGAACTGGGTATCCCTTATTATGTCATGAATTTTAAAGAGGAATTTAAGTGCAGGGTAATGGATTATTTTGCCCAGGAGTATCTGGCGGGGCGCACCCCCAATCCATGTATCGCCTGCAACCGCTATGTGAAATGGGAGTCCCTGCTGCAGAGAAGCCTTGCGATCGGGGCGGACTGCATTGCAACAGGCCATTATGCAAGGATTGCAAAGCTGGAAAACGGCCGTTTTGCCCTTGAAACCTCTGTGACGGCGGCAAAGGATCAGACCTATGCCCTTTATAATCTGACCCAGGATCAGCTGTCAAGGACATTGATGCCGGTAGGAGATTACACAAAGGATGAGATCCGCCAGATGGCCCAGAAGCTGGGCCTTCCGGTGGCATCCAAGCCGGACAGCCAGGAAATCTGTTTTATTCCGGATCACGACCATGCCTCCTTTATTGAGAATTATACAGGCAAAGAATCAAAGCCCGGAAATTTTGTAGATCTTAAGGGAAATGTGATCGGCCGCCATAAGGGCATTACCCATTATACGGTCGGCCAGAGAAAGGGCTTAAATCTGGCTATGGGCCATCCGGTCTTTGTCACGGCCCTGCGTCCGGAGACAAACGAGGTGGTGATCGGGGACAGTCAGGATGTATTTACCAGTACCGTGCGCTGCAATAGGCTCAACTGGATGGCTGTGGACGGGCTTCACGGCAGAGAGACGAGAGTGAAGGCCAAAATCCGCTACAATCACGGCGGAGCTATGTGCACTATCCGCGAAATAGAAAATGGAGAGGTAGAATGCAGGTTCGATGAGCCTGTACGGGCTGCGGCTCCGGGACAGGCTGTGGTATTTTATGAAAATGGCTATGTAGTGGGAGGAGGAACTATCCTATGAGGCAGAGGGGCGGAGCAGAACGCGCAAAAACAGTCCGAATGTTTTTCTGGAAGAGAGGTGTTTTAGCCGCTGCAATGGCCGCGCTTATTTTATCAGGCTGTTCAGAGTATGAGTCCAGTGAAGAACTGCGGGCACAGGCCAGTACAGAGGCGCAGGCTGATGGAGAAGTACAGGCTGCTGCAGAAGTTCGGACATCCAAACAGACGGAGACCGGAGCGGATATTTCCGGCCGCTCCCAGTCCAGAACACGGGCTGCAGTGCCGGAATTTGAAACGGTTTCCGATCGGGTTTATGTAAATACAGAGGGCGGCTCTGTGCGGATCCGCAGCGCCTGTGATACGGCGGACGCCTCTAATATCCTGGCAAATGTTCCCGATGGCACATCC
>ENA-OQAB01000639-OQAB01000639.1-human-gut-metagenome-genome-assembly--contig:-NODE-639-length-18209-cov-3.005364_pt1 | contig 18209 bp, 19 predicted proteins | sample MGYA00242490_ERZ504517 | MGnify/ENA primary metagenome ERZ504517 (study PRJEB26092, sample SAMD00036298) | human gut metagenome | host: Homo sapiens | study: EMG produced TPA metagenomics assembly of...
CAAAAAAAGGTGTTCGTGGTTTTCGGTCGTATGTTGTACGATCGAAATGCGGGCATTCCGCTCTTTTGCTAAAGGCACCCGGAAAAGAGGTTCGAAACTCCTGCCGGGACGTGTCTTGTGAAAATTAATTCGTACCTTTATGGCTGTTTTAGAATTTTGAAGTGTTATGAAGAAAGAGTGGTAACGACGTGCGTGAATTTCACGAAAAGTTCGGTCATCCGTGTCCGGATGCACCCCGTATGCTGGATAAAAAACGCTCGCTCAGCCGGGCGAAATGGATGAACGAGGAGGTTGCTGAATTTCTGGTCGCCGAGGATATCTACGAGCAGGCCGACGCGATGATCGACCTGATGTACTTCGCGCTGGGTACGATGGTCGAGATGGGACTCGAGCCGGACGAACTGTTCGAAATCGTTCAGCAGGCTAACATGGCCAAGTTGTGGCCCGACGGCAAGCCGCACTACAATCCCAAGGACGGCAAGGTCATCAAGCCCGATACGTGGGAGGACCCTGCACCGAAAATCCGGGCCTGCATCGATGCCGTGATCGCCCGTAAGGGAAATAACCTCCGTTTCGTATCGTGTAAATATACCCTTTCGTGCCGGTAATTCGGTGCGAAAGGGTAATTTTGTTTGTCGAAGGGGTGTTTTTCCAAAAAATAATCGTAACTTCATTCATCGAAAATTAACTTTTTGTTGTCATGAAAAGACTTTTTGGAATATTGCTATGGGCGTTGTTTTGTCTGTTCGGCACACAACTGTCATTCGGACAGAACAACCGCGAGCAGGTGCTCGCATTGCAGCGGCAGGCTATTGAATTGATGGATAACGGTGATCCCGATCAGGGTATCGTGTTGCTCCGGCAGGCACTGACACTCGATCCGGACTATTGGCCTTTGACGTACGAGATGGCTTACGCCTATATGGTCAAACGGGATTATCAGAAAGCGATCAAACTCGCCAAAACACTTTATAAGTACGAGGATTGCAACGATCTGGTTTATCAGTTGGTCGGAAATTGCTACGATTATCTGAAGAATCCGAAAAAAGCCTTGAAAGTTTATGCGCAGGGGCTCAAACGCTTTCCCGATTCGGGCGCTCTTTATCTGGAGCAGGGGGTCGTTTCGGGAATGCAGGGGCATTACGACGAAGCGGTCGCTTCTTTCGAAAAAGGCATCAGCGTAGCTCCGATGTTCCCGTCGAACTATTACCGGGCGGCCCAGTTTTATGCTTATTCCACCAGCAAGGTCTGGAGCCAGATTTATGGCGAGATAATGATGAACCTGCTACCCAGCGGCGACCGGAATAAGGAGATGAGCGAGCTTTTGTTCCGTAACTATAAAACTGGCATCGTTTTTTCCACCGATTCCGTGTCGGTCGATTTTTACGAGAACCGTCCGATCGCCATAACGATCGATATGCTTCTGGCCGGGGATGTGCGGGAGCCTTACGGTGCCGTGTACGAGGCGGCGATGCAGGCTGCGGCCGGGGGCGAACGGTCCGTCGATCTGGAATCCCTGAACCGGATCCGGAGCCGGTGGATCGACGAAGGCCTGAAGAAGTTGGACGAAGGGGCGAATACGGTGCTGAAGTATGACAATCAAATCGTCGTTCCTTTTTTGGAATATCTGCGTTCGGTGCGGGATGCCGGTCATCTGGAAGCCTACAACTATTGGGTGCTCCGGGAAGGGAATAAGACTGCATTCGGCTTGTGGGTCAACGACAACCGGCAGAAATTCAATGATTTTATGAAGTGGTTCGAACACAACAGGTTGAAAATCGCGGATGCCCCGATTCCGATATCGTACTTATAATAAATAGGGGCTGCGGTAATCGATATACCAATATATGGGGATTCGGCGGTGTGTCCGAATTTGCATATCTTTGCAGAAGATAGGATGCGCCTCGGAAAACCGGGAACAAGTTCCCGTTTTCTCTCGGCTTTCACTATCTTTGTAACATAATCCTTGCATTATGAAACAGACGGAACATTCTTTCGATAATACGGAGCGGGGGCGTCTCCTCTTTTCGCCGGGTATGAAGCTGGCCGACCTGGTCGAGTCCAACTACGAGTTGCTCGTGGTGCTTGCCCGCATGGGTATTCCCCTCGGCTTCGGCGAGTCGAGTGTCGGCGAAGTCTGTCGCCAACGCGGAATTTCGGCGGAGCTTTTTCTGATGATTTGCCGAATTTATTCGTCGGAGGTCCCGGTTCTGCCTTATGAGCAACTGACTTCGGACGATTTGGGCGGTGTCCTCGATTACCTGCATACTTCGCATCTGTATTATCTGGAGGTTACTCTTCCGCATCTGGATGCGAAGATGGCCGCGATGACAGCGACTTGCGACGGAGTACACAGTAAAATCTTGAGTACGTTTTTCGCCGATTACCGCCGGGAAGTGGATAATCATTTCGATTACGAGGAGCGAACCGTGTTTCCTTACGTGCAGGCTCTGCTCGAAAAACGTCGGGTGGACGGTTACAATATCCTCTGTTTCGAAGATAATCATAGCGATATCGACGGGAAGCTGTGCGATCTGAAGAATATCATTATCAAGTACCTTCCTGAAAATTGTTCCGCCAAGCTGCGCTACGAAGTGCTCTCCGATATTTTCCGCTTCGAGGAGGACCTCAGCCGACATACCGTCATCGAGAATCAGATCTTGATTCCGTTGGTCGAAAAATTGGAGAAAAATGGATAACGGTCGTATTTATAAAGTGTTGATTATCGAGCCTTCCGCAATCGTGGGGGCCGGTATTCGGACATTGTTGGACGGTTTTTCCGAATTCAGGGCCCTCGATGCCGAGACTACCGGCGACCCGGCGACCTGTTTCGAACGGGTGGCGACGACGGGACCCGACCTGGTGCTGATCAATCCCGCGCTGTTTCCCGTGATGCGCCGCACTCCGATACGAAACGCCTTTCCGATGTTGCAGGACGTTCCGATTATCGCTCTCTGTCACGGAGCTGTGGACGATGAGCTGCTGCACGAGTTCGACGGAGTAATCAATCTTTACGACTCACCGGGACGGGTGCATCACAAACTTCGGCAGGCTCTCGAGCAGACGCGTACGACGGCACAGCCTGAAGGCTATGAGCTTTCGGAGCGCGAGCGCGAGATCCTCGTTGCCGTCGCCCGGGGCCTGACTAACCGGGAGATCGCCGACCAGTATTTCATATCGATCCATACGGTTATTTCCCACCGCAAGAACATCACCCGCAAGACGGGCATCAAGACCATCGCCGGTCTCACGGTCTATGCTCTGCTGAATAATATGATTTCCGAAGCCGACCTGGGTAATTGATCTTTTGCCGATGGCACCAGGCGAGTTTTTCAATTTATTTCCTAGCTTTGTAGAAGGTAGAATGCACCTGGAAAACTGTGAGCAAGCTCCCGTTTTCTTTTCGGCTTTCGCTATCTTTGTTTAATCCGAATCGTAGCGCGTTTCCTGATGGGAAGTCTTGCGGTTGCCGATTATTTTATTTGTTTGTTATGCGGTATTTAACGGTGGATGGATACTTCGATGGAACGGGCATTCGGGATGCGGCCAATGGAGGTTACTTGGAGCACGATGAAGTCGGCATAAGTCCGGATCTTTCGAAACGGATCGATGTGTGGCTGGAGCAATATTGGAAGGAGTTCATAAAGGGATTCCCCGATCGGGATAAAGTGGTCGAACTGGACGAGGAAGGAATCCGTATTGCTCGTCGATTAAAAAAAGAATTTCCTGAAGATAAAATCGGATACTTCTCCGATGCCCGAATGGTTGCATTGTATGATGAGAAAGTACATGGCGGTTTTTGAAATGGTAACCGATTGTTGGTCGAAAGGTAAAAGCGAAGGTGGATGATAATCTGTACGGAGTGAGGTGAAGGGCCCGTATCGAAATAAAGAGCTGTGAAAAAGTTTGAAATTACGATTTCTACATCATAACCGGATTTGATTTTCTCTCGAAATGAAACGAAAAAGATTGATCTTGACAATTTTGTCATTAGTAGTTCTCCTGTCTTTGAGCAGTTCGGTATTGTGGTGTTGTTTGAGTGGCAAGTATGTCGAGACGGCAGAAAGTATTAGGGATTACTTTATGTGGCCGACTTATCAACGACTGCCATTAGAGTATTATAATTCATTCGGGTATTATCCCCGTTCGATGGATGAAGCCGTCGATTTTTATCAGCAAACTTATTGGCCTAATATGGCGAAAAAAGATTTAAGAGCCCAGCAATTTCTGACGGATCCGTTTGCCAGGGACGGAGGTGAGTTTTTGTATATTCCTCTTTATGATTATTATAAAAAGGTTCCGGTATCCTTCATTTTGTTAAGCGCCGGTGTCGATGGCAAGATGGATAACAAAATAACACCGAGCGATACCCTGTATCTGAATAACTGGTGGGCAAAGCTCGACGTGTATAATTATGAAGAGGCAATTCTCTTGCAGGATTTTTGTGAGAGATGGGATGAAACATCGAACGTATTCGGTGAGGTTGAATCCCTTGATTATTATCCTCCTTATCCCGATATTCCTCGGTTCAGGATGACGGATTACCTGTGGGGAAAGAAAGATTGGATCGTGCAGTTGGGTCCGCTTACGGGGTTGTATTAGAACCGGCATTAAAATAGCACCGGCTTCCCTTTAGGAAGCCGGTGCTTTCGTATCGGTGTCGTACATTCCGGAATTTTCGGTCCGAGAATCCGTTTCCGTCAATATCCCAAGATGCGGAGCATCGAACGGTAGGACTGTTCTTTGGTGAACAGGCGGGTGTAGTATTCGTTGTCGTCCTTGTCCCGGTCGATGATGACGTGTTTCGGGACGGGAGTCGTGATGCGAACGGTCGCCGGGAATAGTTATATTATGATAACCGAATGAAAATCTGAAAGGAACGGAATCCGAGTTCTGCGGAAAGACAACCCCTGCAACCATATTGGTTGCAGGGGTTGTCTTATTTGAAGGAAATACTGGAGATATTATTCTAAAAGGCCCAATTGTATGATCCAATCTTTCTTTCCCCACAGATAGTTTCTCATGGTAAAATGTAATGCAAGTTCGGGATAAGGCGGGTTATATTTTAGGAGTGTTTCTATATCTTCTCCATATGCACGACACAGATCTTCCCATTTAATCCAATAGTCTTGCAGCAAAACAGCTTCTTCGTAATTATATACATCGAGTTTTGCCCACCAGTTATTCAGATACAGGGTATCGCTCGGTGTTATTTTGTTATCCATCTTGCCATCGACACCAGCACTCAATAGAATGAAGGATACAGGTTTCTTTGTTTCGTAATCATAAAGGGGGACGTATTGTATTTCACAACTATCTCTTGAAAACGGATCTTGCAATCTCTGTTGTGCTCTGATATGCTCTTTTGGCACATCCGGTCGAACCTCCCGATGATAGAAATCGAGGGCTTCGTCCATCGAGCGAGGAAAATAACCGAACGTTAGGTAAAATGAAAGAGGGAGCTGCTGCTGGTTTGGAATATCTTTATAATCAGTTCTCATACGTTCCGCTATTTTTTTATATTTAGACGAAAGATAACATCTCGTGGTCCCAAATCCCAGCAACAATAATATGGTTATTACTGAAAGCGTTATCAGAATAAATTTTTTCTTTTGTTTCATGGGTTTCTTCGGAAATGATGAATTTTTCGTATTCGGAGCATGTACTCGGAATCTTCTGTCCGAGAATCCGTTTCCGTCAATATCCCAGGATGCGGAGCATCGAGCGGTAGGACTGTTCTTTGGCGAACAGGCGGGTGTAGTATTCGTTGTCGTCCTTGTCCCGGTCGATGATGACGTGTTTGGGGGCCGGAATCAGACAGTGCTGGATGCCGCCGAAGCCGCCGATCGACTCCTGATAGGCTCCCGTATGGAAGAAGCCGATATATTGCGGATTCCCCGGTTCGAGCTTGGGCAGGAAGATCGCGTTGATGTGCGATTCCGAGTTGTAGAAATCTTCGCTGTCGCAGGTCAGGCCGCCCAGCAGCACACGCTGGTATTCTTTGTCCCAGTTGTTGATCGCCAGCATGATGTAGCGCTGGTTGATGCCCCACGTATCGGGCAAAGTCGTGATGAAGGAGCTGTCGATCATGTACCAGTTCTCGCGGTCGTTCTGCTGTTTCTGATTGACGATCGAGTAGAGGGTCGCGCCGCTTTCGCCGACGGTAAACGATCCGAATTCAGTGAATATGTGCGGTTCGTCGATTCCGTTGCGGGTACAGATGTTCTTGATCTGCGCGATGATCTCTTCGGTCAGGTACTCGTAGTCGTACGAGAAGTCGAGCGAGTTTTTGATCGGAAAGCCGCCTCCGATGTTGAGGCTGTCCAGATCGGGGCAAATGGCCTTCAATTCGCAGTAGATGTTCAGGCACTTCGACAGTTCGTTCCAGTAGTAGGCCGTGTCCTTGATACCGGTATTGATGAAGAAGTGCAGCATTTTGAGCTTGAACTTCTTGTTTTTCTGGATCTTGGTTTTGTAGAAGTTGATGATGTCGTTGTAGCGGATCCCCAAGCGCGAGGTGTAGAATTCGAATTTGGGTTCTTCCTCGCTGGCGATCCGGATGCCGATTTTGCATTTTTGGGTAATGGCATCGTCGTAGAGGTCGATCTCCTCCTTGTTGTCGATCACGGGGATCGTGTTTTCGAATCCGTCGTTGATCAACTGGGCGATGTTTTCGACGTATTGCGGGCGTTTGAAGCCGTTGCAGATGATATAGCGGTCCTTGTCGATCACGCCGCTGTCGTACAGGGCGTTGATGATGTGAATGTCGTAAGCGGATGAGGTTTCGAGGTGGATGTCGTTTTTCATCGCCTCTTCCAGCACGAACGAGAAGTGACTCGACTTGGTACAGTAGCAGTAGTTGTATGTCCCCTTGTAATCGACCTTCGCCATCGCTACGTTGAACATGCGCTTGGCCCGGTTGATCTGCTGGGAGATCTTCGGCAGGTAGGTTATCTTGAGCGGAGTGCCGTACTGCTTGATTAATTCCATCAGGGGAATGTCGTGGAAGTTCAATTCGTTGTCCTCGACGGTAAATTCATCCTGCGGGAAATCGAACGTCTGTTCGATCAGGTCGATGTACTTGTCTTTCATGGCTCGTTTGTGTTTTTTGCGGTATAATCCGAGCGAGCTACATTGTAAATTCCGGAGTAAAGTAGCTCGTGCGGATTGTTTTTTATTTTGGGATGCAAAGTAGGTAATTATTTTCGAGATCGGCAATGGTTTATCCGTATATTTTGAAAAACAGGTGAATTTTTTCGTTTTTGTCCGATGAAAATTGTATTTTTGGGTCGAATTTTAATCGGGACAGAACGGTGTTGACTGGAATCATAACGAATTACCTGACCCAGCACAGGAGGCTGGTCGTGCCGCAACTGGGAACTTTTGTCGTGAAGGTTCCCGAAGGCGGTGTGGTCTTTTCGGAGTTGCTTAAGCGCGACGACGGCATCTTGCGCGGGTTGCTGGTGCAGCAGGGTGGAATGAACGATCTGGAGGCTGCCGGTGCGATCGACCGCTTCGTGTTTGAAGTGCGTCATGCCCTCGAGCATGAGGGGGCCTATGCAATCGAGGGCTTCGGTCGTCTGACCCTTTCACCGGGCGGTGCAATCGTCTTTCAGGCGGTTCTGGCTACGCCTGTAGCTGCTGCGGGACCTGTTGTCGGGGAATCGGCTCCGGAGGAAGGAAATAAAATTTCCTCGGCCGCAGCTCTTCATCCCGCTTCCGTCGCTGCGTCTGCGGAGTCCGTTGCACCCCGTGTGCGATCCCGTTCCGAAGCGAAGGCTTCTCCTGTAATCGACGGCGGTATTTCCGAACCTCGGATTTCCGTTTCTGCCAAGCGCAAACCCGCACCTTATGTAAAGGGATTGCAATACGGCAAACCGCTTAAAACCACCGAGGGATATACCTATGTGGGTTCCAAGCCCCGCCGGAGGATCGATAAATTTATGGTCATCGCCATCGTGGTCGCTGTGTTGGCCGTAGGCGTCATCGTTTACGGTTATCTACGCCGGGCGAAGATCGAGCGTCTGGAGCGCGAATACCTCGAACAACTCGCACCTGCCGTGCCGGAGCCCGTGGCTGCCGGAACGGACGGGGGTGTGGAGTCCGTTCCGGATACGACTCAGGAATAGTTTGCCTGTATTGGCTGTAAAACAGGATTGATAGAGTAGGAATGACAGATCTGACATCCATAAAAAACCGTTTCGGGATCATCGGTAACTCCGAGGCGCTCAACCGTGCGCTGGAGGTTGCCCTGCGTGTGGCGCCGACCGATCTTTCGGTACTCGTTACGGGTGAAAGCGGCGTCGGCAAGGAGTTTTTCCCGCAGGTGATCCATGCCTATTCGGCACGTAAACACAATAAATATATCGCCGTGAACTGCGGCGCCATTCCCGAAGGAACGATCGATTCCGAATTGTTCGGACACGAGAAGGGGGCCTTCACCGGAGCAGTCGAAGCCCGCAAGGGTTATTTCGAGGAGGCGGACGGCGGGACGATCTTTCTGGACGAGGTGGCCGAGCTGCCTCATTCGACCCAGGTGCGGTTGTTGCGTGTGTTGCAGACCGGCGAGTTCATCCGCGTCGGTTCGGCCAAGGTGCAGAAGACCAACGTGCGCGTGGTGGCGGCGACGAATACGAATTTGCAGGATGCGATCCAGGCGGGGCGTTTCCGCGAGGATCTCTATTACCGGCTCAATACGGTGCCGATCCAGGTGCCTCCTCTGCGGGAACGGAAGGAGGATATTTTCTTGCTTTTCCGCAAGTTCGCGGCCGATGTAGCGGCCCAGTACCGTATGCCGGCTATTTCTCTGGACCCCGAGGCCCGGCAGATGCTGGAGAATTACTATTGGCGGGGCAATATCCGTCAGTTGAAAAATGTCGCCGAACAGATTTCGGCCATCGAGGAGGCGCGGCTCATTACGCCTGCCATCCTGACGAAGTACCTGCCCGCACAATCTCAAAGCGGAGCATCTACGTCGATGAGTACGGCCTTGCATAGCGGTCCGGGCGACGGCGTGTCTTTCGAACGGGAGTTGCTTTACAAAGTGCTTTTCGACCTGCGGGCCGACGTCAATGACCTGAAGCGGATGCTTACCGAGCTGATGCAGCGTGCCGAGCGTCCTGCCGAGCCGACCAAAGACCTGGCGGGGTTGTTGCCGGCTTCCGCCCACAGTATCGCTTCTCCGGACTATACGGAGAGCGAGGAGGTGGTCGATGAACAGCCTTCGCGGGAACTGACCAAAGCCGATGTGCTGCGGGAGCAGATCCTTCGGGCCCTGCGGCGCAACAACGGCCGCCGCCGGGAAGCCGCTGCCGAGCTGTTTATGTCGGAGAGAACTCTTTACCGTAAAATCAAGGAGCTCGGCATCGACGAGAACTCCTGAAAAATATCGTTTATAATCGAATGAAAGCTGTACTCAAATATGCGATCGTCGTCGCAGCGGGCCTCTTGCTGGCCGGTTGCGGGTACAAGGTGAACTATTCGTTGTCGGGCGCTTCGATTCCGCCCGATGCCAAGACCTTCAGTGTGGCCTACTTCCCGAACAACGCCCCGATGGTGGCTCCGATCCTGAGCTCGACGCTGACGGATGCCTTGCGGGACAAGTTTACGCGCCAGACGCGTTTGACGCAGGTGGACGAAGGCGGCGATTTCGCTTTCGAAGGCGAGATCACCGGTTATACTTCGACGACGGCTTCGGTTTCGGGTTCGTCCGAAACGGCCCTGTTGAACCGATTGACCATTACCGTCAATGTGCGCTTCACCAATGCGGTGGACGAGAGCATGTCGTGGAAAAAGACGTTTTCGGCGTTCGAGGATTTCGATTCTTCGAAACTGCTGAATGAAATCGAGGGCGAACTGATCCCCCAAATCGTCGATAAACTGGTGACGGACATTTTCCAGGCATCGGCGGCAAACTGGTAGCGGATGGCGGATTTCAAGGAATATACGATGTCCGGAGGCACGGTAGGCCCGGTCGATGAAGCGCAGCTCGATGCGCTCGTCGGGCGTACGAGTGGTTTACGTTCCCGCCCGTACTGCCCGTGCGCGTGCTTCAAACCTAGGGCGTTCCGACCGTCGGGTGGTCGATCGCGGCGGTGTCGCGTCTGCTGCCGCTCGGACGGTTCACGGTCGATCGGGAGGCGCTTTGTGCGCTTTCGCCTGCCGACCTGATCGACCGTTTCCTGAAGGAGGGGGGGCATCGGATCGTGGCCGAGGAGGGCGAAGTCGTTGAAGAGGTCCGCACCGAGGCCGAATTGAGCGGTGACGACGACCTCGTTACGGAGGATCTGGCGGAAATCTACCTGGCCCAAGGGCTTTACGACGAAGCAATCGCCATTTATCGCAAATTAAGTTTGTTAAATCCGGAAAAAAGTGTTTACTTTGCGTCGCTTATTGACAAAATCGCAAATAAATAATTAAAACGATAGGAACATGTTATACACTCTTTGTATCATTCTGATTCTGGTTGCAAGTATTCTCATCATTCTGGCTGTACTCGTTCAGAATCCCAAAAGCGGCATGGCTGCCAATTTCGGTGCTTCGAACCAGGTGATGGGCGTTCGCCAGACTTCGGATTTCCCTGGAGTAAATTTGACGTGGACGATGGCCGTCGTGATCGTCGTGTTGAGTCTGTTGGCTACGCTGGCTATGGATCGCGGTCTGGTGGCTCGCAGCAACGTGGAACTCGAGAAAGATGCCAATGCGCTGATGGAGAAGATGATCGTCGAAGATCCCGCTCCTGCGGTTCCGCAGGCGGAACTTCCGGCTTCCGATCAGCAGCCTGCGCCGGCCGCTGCTCCTGCCGAATAAGCGGGCGATTCATTCCGATATAAAAGGCTGTGGATTTTTCCACGGCCTTTTTTTTGCAGCTTCGAACGGTCTGGTTGGCCATAAGGTCAGAACTTCGGCCGGGCCGGTTTTTAGGCGGGAGGACAAGATTCGGATACGAAGGGCTGTTCGCACGGTCGAATTTTCGATAAGGTTCCGGTTCATAGTTTGGGCCGGGAGGCCGGGACAGGGACCCGTTTGCGATCTTGACCGATGGAATATTCGGTGACGACAGTTGTTGGAATATTCGAAAGGTTCCCTGTGCGGTGCTCCGGTCCTGGTCTAACGTTTTCGGGTATTGTAGGGCGAGCCGCTGCCGGGAAATTTTGCCGGCGGCGGCTCGCAGATTAGAGGGCGTCGTGGGTTTTATCGAAGGTTTTCCGGCCGGGTTTCCGGTTCTGTCTCTGCGTATCCGTTCGTCCGGATCATGTACAGGACGTGCCGTCGCAGAGGATGTCCCGTTGGTAGTGCGGGGTGGTCGAATTCCTGTAATCGTGTCATACCGAGCCGTTGCATGACCCGTTGTGAGCGCAGATTGCTCAAGGCGGTGAAAGAGATAATGGATTCCATTTTCGACAGGCTGGCGTAATGAAGACAGCTTCGGGCCGCTTCCGTGGCATACCCGTTGCCCCACATGTCGCTGCGCAGTCGCCAGCCGATTTCCACCCGGCCGTACAACGGTCCGTCGAACGTGACCCGGTGAAGTCCCGTATAACCCAGCAGCTCCCCGTCCGTGCGACGTTCGAGGGCGTAGAGTCCGAAACCTTTCCGTTTCGAATTCCCGGCGGATGCGGTCGAAGAAAGCGGCGGATTCCGGGAGGGAGAGCGGAGCGGGAAAATACTCCATCACCCGGGAATCGGCGTTCATCCGGGCGAATGCGGGAAAATCTTCATCCTGCCAACAGCGCAGAATAAGACGGTCCGTCGGGGAGGGGAGCAGCATGGTATGGTGATGTGAAGAGTGTCTAACTACCCATCGTCGCGTGACGGTCTTTTTGCCGGTTGGCTCCGAAATGACGTTGTAATAGATTGGCCAGCTGATCGGGAGCGATGTCGCGGTGGATCGTCCCGCCGTGTGCGATCGAGATGCCGCCGGTTTCTTCGGAAACGACCAGAATGATCGCATCCGAAATTTCGCTCATGCCGATCGCGGCCCGGTGACGCGTACCGTAGGATTTGGGAACGTCGCTCTGCGTTACGGGGAGGATGCATTTGGCTGCGACGATGCGGTCGCCTTCGATGACGACGGCGCCGTCGTGCAGCGGTGCGTTCTTGAAGAAGATATTTTCGAGAAGCGGCGTCGAGATTTTGGCATCGATGGCGATACCGCCTTCGGTGATGAGCCGCAGGTCGCTCTGGCGGCCGATCACGATGAGCGCACCCGTTTTGTGGGCGGACATCTCCCGGCAGGCCTGGACGATCGGTGCGATGATCGTTACCGAGGTATTGTCGTTTCGGTTGAAGATGCGGGCGATGAAGTTGAACCGTTTCTGGCGCATGCCGATCATCTGCAAAAACCGCCTGATTTCAGGCTGGAAGACGATGATAAGGGCGATGACGCCGACGCTGACGAACTGCCCCAGGATGTTGGAGAGCAGCTCCATGTTGAGCGTGCGTACGACAACCCACATCAGGTAGATCATGATGATCCCGGAGATGATGTAGGGGGCGTTTGTTCCCCGGGTAGCGCGGTAGATCCAGAACATGATCGCCGCTACCAGGATGATATCTATGAAATCGATGAATGTGAACGGAACAAATCCCATGGTGTATTTCGTTAAGGCAATTATATCTTTCAATGTGTCGCTGTCCGACGGTCGCGGCATCGTATCCGAGAATCGTTCGTCCGCGATCCGTGTCCGCGTTTGTACTTCGCTCTATCTCTAAATCTTCTCCTCGACGGGAAAATGGGTCGCTGCGCCCAGGAGGGGTACTAAAAGCATATAATCACGTTTTTTAATTAAAAACAAAATTATAAAAAATCTCTGGAATAACCTCGAAAAACGGGAGAAATGACGCTAAACGACTTAATATCAGAGTTGTTACGGCGTCAAATGATGACAAGCCGAAAAATCGGAAAACGCAAAGAAAAGCGGATTTAAGAAGAATGGTTGCAAAGTCATTACCTCAAAATCGAGTAATTCTCCTAAAGTCTTTTGTATAAAGCACTAACAGAAGTTTTCCAGAATTACGGAAAAATTTTTTTCAAAGGGAGAAAAAACGGATTGACAAAGCCTATGAGGAAAAGGATGAGCGCTTACTGCGAACTTTGGACAAAGAAATGATGGCAGGAATCAACGAATATCCGTTGGAATATCGTCGTATGATCTATAAACGTATTGAGGCAGCGACCGGAGAAAGTGCCGAAAAGATCGAGAAGGCTTATTTCAAGAAGTTGGAAAAGATTCTCAAACGCGGGGTAATAAAGGATAGAGAAGAATATGAGTTGGTGCATAGTCGCATCGACGAATTGGTCCATAATACACCAGAAGACGACCCAGCCCGAAAAGACCTCCCGGAGTTGGAACGGATCTTTATGAATTATGCCATTGGAGAATAGCCAAATCGAATCGCCCGTAATGCTACGGGCGATTTTTTATATCGATATTTTTGTTTGTAATTTGTCTGATCCAAGAAATTCGTATTACGTTGAATAAGGAGGCTGTGCGTCCGACGGGTTTTATTTGGCTGATTGTCCTGTGGTTGTATGTGGTGGCTGACACAGCCGCAGCCGCAACCTTTGTTGCTGTCGCCCGGTTTTGGATAACCGGCTCTGTTTCCGGAGATATTCGGCGGCGTATTTGCCTTATTCGGTCCTATGGGAGTTTTGCATAGAATTTGTGGAATTTATAAAATGTGTAACGATATCGGATGATTATGAAACAAAAAATGTATTGCTGGGTATGGCTGCGGTTTGCGGCTGCGCTTTTCAGGCGATCGCTTGTACCGGCATCGCGCTTACGGCTGCGGATGGCAGCTATGTACAATCCCGCACTATCGAATGGGCGCGTGGCGTCTTGCAGAGCGAGTATGTCGTCATCCCACGAGGTCAGCGTCTGCGATCTTTTTACTCCTTCCGGAGCTGATGGCATGGTTTTCACATCCAAATACGGCGTGGTGGGATTGGCCGTCGTGCAGAAAGAGTTCATCGCCGAAGGAATCAACGAAGCGGGACTGTCGGCCGGACTTTTCTTCTTTCCGCAGTACGGAGGCTATGAACAGTACGATCCGGCGCAGAGCGACCGCACGCTGGCCGATCTGCAACTCGTGGCCTGGATACTGACGCAGTTCTCGACCATCGACCAGGTGAAAGCGGCCATCGCTTCGGTTCGGGTCGTCGGACTGGAGCCCTCGTCGGTCGTGCATTGGCGTATCGGAGAGCCTTCCGGACGGCAGGTGGTGCTGGAAATCGTCGGCGGGGTGCCGCATTTCTACGAGAACGAAGTCGGCGTACTCACCAATGCCCCCGGTTTCGAGTGGCAGCTCACCAATCTGAACAACTATGTGAACCTTTATCCCGGTGACGCTCCTGCCCGGCGGTTGAGCGGCATCACGCTGCGTCCTATCGGCGGCAATTCCGGATTTCTCGGTCTTCCGGGCGACGCCACGCCGCCGTCGCGCTTCGTGAGAGCGGCTTTTTATCAGGCGACGGCTCCGCAGCGTGCTACCGGATTCGAAACCGTGCAGCAATGTTTTCACCTGCTCAACAATTTCGATGTGCCCATCGGCATCGAGCATCCCGAAGGGGAGTGTCCGGACATCCCGAGCGCTACGCAGTGGACTTCGGCCATCGATCTGACCAATCGCCGGGTCTATTACAAAACGGCCTATAACAATACGATCCGCTGCATAGACCTTGCGCAGATCGACTTCGGTAAAAGCTCCTACCAGTCCCATCCGTTGGACCGGATCCAGGAACAGCCCGTGGAAATGGTCGTCCTTCCGGAGTAGGTTCGGTTACACTTCGAGCATCTCTTCGACGCTGTCTTCGTCGGTATCGCCCAGACTGAACTCCTTGTCGGCGAAGAGGTCGGCAAGGCCCGTGATTTGTTTGAGCCGCAGCAGTTCGTCGCGGTCCATACCGATATGACGCATGATCCACTGGTCGGACATGTTCGCCCGGGTCAGTTCGGCGACGATTTCGCTCATCAGTTCGACGTTGTGCGTGCCGCGTGCCCGGTTGTGGCGGATGGTCGAGGCCATGCGGTTCGAGAGATCCTTTTCGATCACGGCGACGGGGAGCAGGCCCGTTCGCGTTCGTAGATCCGCTTCGAGGTTTTGAGGACCAGGTAGCGGTGATAGCCGTCCACGAGTTCGTAGCGGTCCCGCTCCGCATCGTAGTAGCAGACGCACGGCATCGTGTAGCCGTCTTCCCAGATCGACAGTTCGAGCAGCTTCATTTCGGGCGGCGCAACCACGTTGGGATTGTAGCTGTTCGCCACGACCTTCTCTACCGGCACGGCGCGGACGTTATAGACCGGGCTCCGGTAGGCGCTCTTCGTTTGAGATTCAGAGTAACGATTCATATTTTTCCATGATTTTCTTGCGGCGCTGCGTTTCGTTCTTGTTCGGCGCGAAGCCCATGTATTTGCAGGCGTGGTCGTTTTTCAAAATACAGATACAGATGCGCTTGAAGGTAGGCAGATGGCTGAATTCGGGCAGGCTTATGTCGTCGAGGTACTCCATACGTACCGGCCGCTTGTCCGTGCGATAGGCGCTGCGGTCGCCGACTTCGATCCGAATGCCGGCCTTTTGCAGCTTCGTGATGGTTTCGTCGGAGAGGCATCCGCCCTTGTCGCGCCAGAAGCGGATGCTTACGGAGAGTTTTTCCAGATAATTGCGTCGTATCGGTTCCGGAAGGGTCGAGAGCAGGAAATGCATGTAGCTCTCCCAGGTCATTCCTTGCGGCAAATGAACCGACTGCCAGCCTGCGGCGGTTGTCCGACCGTACAGCGCTGCGAAATTGGCTCCGTTTACCCGGCCCACCATACGGCCCCATGTGTTCGGATCGATGGCTTTGTAGAGATGCAGGCTTGCGATGGCCGGCGAGATGAAGGGACTGGCGACACGCTGGCTGTCCAGCGGTACGCCTGCGCGGTAAAACAGGTCGTACAGCCGGTTGTACGACCACCCGAACCGTCCGTTCGCCGTCCATACGTCGGTTGTCAGCCAGTCGTAAAGCGGATAGGCGTTGCAGATGCCGCTGCCGACCCATTGGCGGATCCATCGTTTGCCGGCGAACCGGTAGTGGTTGCGGTCGCTGTAAATCGTGCGCCAGCGGTTGAAGCTCTCCTGCGTGCGGATGCCGATCAGACAGCAGGTGCGCTTCGCACCGCTGCGTCTGTGGAGCCACTCGGCGAAACGGTTCTGAAACTCGTAGTCCCACATTTCGTCGGTGAAGAACGGAAAATCGTGCTGTGTCAGGCTTCCTTCCGGCATTTCCCGTACCCAAATGTCCCGCATGGAGCCGTCCCACGGCCGCCAGTATTGCTGGAACATCGAAGTACAGGTCTGTACTTTGAACGGGATGCAGACCCGATAGACGTCGAGAATATCGGCGTTCGCGGCCAGCGTCCGGTTCACGTAGTCGAGCGTATCGCGGTACTGGATTTCGTAATCCATATGGAACACTCCGATTCGGCGTTGCAATCCGTGTTGCCGGATGTAGTCGATGCAGAGGTTGAGCAGCACACCGCTGTCCTTGCCGCCGGAAAAGGAGACGTAGATATTGTCGAAAAGGTCGAAAACCGTTTTCAACCGTTGCTGTGTCCGCTCATAAACATTCATGGCTACCGGTTTTTGCTGTACTCCATCGTTACGTACTGCGTCCACTCTTTCATCGGGACGAACCCTTCGGAGCGGAATATCTCCGCATGGCGGATCAGCGTCATGGAGCGTATCGTATAGTCGCGGCGGTAATATTGGATTATTTCGCGTAAAAAGCGCGACAGCAAATGCGGATCGTCGCCCGAAACGTAGTAGTTGTTGATCTTGGCCACACCGCCGTCGGTGATCTCTACGGGTATGAACCCGAAAACGGTTTCGCCCTCCCAGGCCACGAACCAGGTATGCGAGCGCGAAGTCCAGAACGGGTAGTTGTTGTTCTGGCGCAGTACGCTGCGCCGCATGACCAACGGTGCGACGAGTGTGTAGAGGCGAGGCGAAGTTCCGTCCAGTTTTTCGATTGTCATATCCGAAAGGTTATAAAGTGACCGAATGTTATATATTTGGAACCGAATGTGTTAAAAATGCATTCCAGAGCCACAAATATAAAAAATAACGGTCGTTTTCTCAAATTTCCGGGTCTGTACGATAATCGATATTTTACTATTTTATTCCTGATTATATGTCCCGGTGCACCGATCGGCTCCGATCGGTATGCCTTGACTTTTCTCTTCGAATCCTTTTTCGAAGAGGAGGGGATGGGGCACGTTGAATAATGTGCAGGGTACCGGACTATCGCCGAAATAAGCAAGAAAACGATCGTGGTATATCTATTATGGCGGATTTTTTCTCCACCTAAGACTGTTTTGTATTTGGGAATATTAGCTTCGATTTATGAACCGTGCCGATCACTTCGGTTGATGCGATATTCGTTTGATGGGTGTGGATAATGGACTATTGTTCCGCAGACAGGAAGCGACTTGCCGAGCTCTGTAGTTCGTGACGGGATGATCCGCCGGTAGACTTTCGTAGGACAAGTTTTCGCCGCTTTCGTCACCGAAAAGAGGGTCTTTGTCCGTCTCTTCGAAGAGTCTTTTTCCTTTTTGTTGTAAACATAAAAGATTATTTAGACGAATCGATGTATTCCGCCCGTGATATATTTACAATGAGTCTGTTACTTGCGGACTTTGATCGTGCCGCTCTCCGTGTCGAAGGTGACGAACGAATTGCTGAACAGCCGTTCGATGTAGCCGCTGCACGCCATATCCGGGGTCGGAAGGTAGCGCAGCACGGGTGGGTCGATCAGGGCGATCGAGTCGCAGAGCGAAAGGGCGATGTCCAGTTCGTGCGTCGAGAAGAGGATGCACTTGCGGTGGTCGTGTGCCAGCCGTCGCAGCAGCGTGCAGAGTTCGTAACGGTTCGGCAGGTCGAGGAACGAGGTCGGTTCGTCGAGCAGGATGATCGGGGTGTCCTGGGCCAGGGCCCGGGCGATCATTACCCGCTGGCATTCGCCGTCGGACATGCGGTCCATCGTTTTTCCGGCGAAAGCTGCCATGCCGACTAGTTCCAGCGAGCGTTCCACGATGGCTTTGTCCTGTTCCTGTACGCGTCCGATCCAGTTGGTGTAGGGGGGCTCGTCCGAGGGGCTACGACATCTTCGCACCGTAGGTTGGGAATGCGGACCCGTTCCGTGGTGACGAAGCTGACGGTGGTGGCCA
>ENA-OQAB01000640-OQAB01000640.1-human-gut-metagenome-genome-assembly--contig:-NODE-640-length-18202-cov-2.942241_pt1 | contig 18202 bp, 22 predicted proteins | sample MGYA00242490_ERZ504517 | MGnify/ENA primary metagenome ERZ504517 (study PRJEB26092, sample SAMD00036298) | human gut metagenome | host: Homo sapiens | study: EMG produced TPA metagenomics assembly of...
ATGAAAAATATGTATTAATGCTCATGTCTCTTTTCATGATGGATATGCTCCGCCAACGCTCAAATCAAGGACGACATTCAGAAAAGTAAGGAACGCGCTGCAAAATTGCAAGCATTGTGTAATGATTACAAGACATCAGGAAGTGCAAATGTGGATGGCTATGGGGATGCAGTGAAGAATGCCGCAGTTTTGGCGATTGCCAACAGTGTACAATTGGAAAAATATGTACAAACGAGAAATTGGTGAACTCAAGATGGTGTAACAGATGTTACAATTACTAAACCTACTCATTGATGAATGGGTAACATTTGCAGCGACTGTAGCAGGAGAAGCCGCAAGCATAAAAGCTGACAACGGATAAAGTTCAAGCGGCTGCTGACGAGGCAAAGAAAATGATAGAAGAGGCATCCAAGCAAAAGAATCCCTGAAAGCTGCAAAAGCTGCAAAAACAGCCAAGGCTGCAACAGCCGTAGTAGAATTTGGAAATACCGCAACTCCAATTTTAGTGGAAGAAAGTGCAGCTCAAGTAAAGGCTGTTAATACAATTATCGAAACTCTGAAATCGGGTAAAAATCTATAATCCCTAACTGATTATGAGATTTGTTATTATTACAATCATTATGACTGCGTGTATCTTTAAAGGGTATGCGCAGTCAAATGATGATGACCGCCAAGTAGTCGGTGTCGCAGAATTTTCTTGTAAAGAAAATAGCCCTTATACTGGATTGGTGACAGAAAAGGTTGTGGAAATGCTTACCAATAGTAAACGTTTCAGAGTAGTTGACCGTACCAGTCGGGAAAAAATAACACAAGAATTGGAATTACAAAAAAGCGAGGCGTTTATTGATAGTGATAATCTTGTAGAGCAAGATGTTGCTGTTGCTGCGGAAAAAATGATTACCGGAGAGATTGTCAAGATACCCGTTTACCGTATGAAAAATGGAGATGGAACAATAAGAGGTTATAAGGCAAGTGTCGCTTTTCAAATGAAGATTGTGGATGTGGCAACGGGGTTGAGTACGGAAGCAACCAGTTTTGAAGGAAAAGCAAGCGATGAGTGCCTTTCTCCGGAAAGTGCCGTTACAATGGCTATGATGTCTTTACAAGATAGAATGGCTGAATATTTTAGGATAAACTTCCCCATTACAGCTAAACTTATGAAGATTGTGAAAGAAAAAAATGGTGTGGCAGAAATTATCCTGATAAAAGCGGGTAAAAAGCATGGGATAAAAGTAGGGGATAAATTCAATGTTGAGGTGCTTGAAATTCTTGATGGAGAAATTCTACCTACTACTTTGGGAATTGTTACTGTGACAGCATTAAAAGGAGAAGCCTATTCAGAATGTAAGGTTAGTAAAAAAGAAGGTAAGGCAATCTACGAAAACTTTAATGCAAATAAACAAATCAAATGTTTTCTTATTATAAAATAACGGTTTAGATGAAGAAAATACTGATAATATGCCTAATAATGTTGACCGCTATACTTGAAGTTTCAGCACAATATCAAGTAAGCGTATTAAACGCAACAAAAGATGCTGTTTCAATGCGTTGTGTCGGTTATGGGAAAAAGGCTACTATTGCCTCAATGGATGCAGAGTTATCCGCAATAAAGACTTTACTTTTTGTAGGAACGCAGAAAACTCAACACAGTATGCCTCTTGTACAAGAAGATAAAGCCGTAGTCGAAAACAAATACAAGAAGTTCTTTGATGCTTTTTACAGTAAAGAATATCAAAACTTTGTAGAATCATCTATCATAGTTACTCCCTACGGGAAAAACGCATTAAAACAAAAATGTATAACATTAGATGTCTGCATAAGAGTGAACCAATTGAGAACTTATCTTGAAAACAATGGAATTAATAAGAAAATTCGGTTTATAAAAACAGAGCGTATGAAAAAAATTATGATACTACTACTGGCAGTATTTCTCAGTAGTATGGCAATGGGCGCAGACAGCTACAGTCCAACCCAAAATAATGGTTATCCCATATACCAAACAAGGAGAAGACATTTCTCAAGTAATGAAAAATGATGTCAATAAAAGAATTGTATTAGCTAAAATACGTGAAGCTTTTGATAGTAGAGGATTTACGACCGTTGACTTTGCAGCAAAACTTAAATCTTTATCACGTACATCGGGATTGTCTCAAGAAAGTCAATCAGATTTAAAATCAATGATTATCCAGCAATCGGGTGCGGATATATATGTAGAAGCGGAAATGGATATAGTTCTTTCATCTACTGGGAATAGTGTTAAAACAATACTTACAGCGTATGATATTTCAACTGGTGGCTCTCTCTCAAATAAGGTGGGAGAAAGTGGCAAATTCTACACTGAAGATATTGGTAAACTTGGAGCAAAGGCTGTTGAAAAAGTTGCTGATGAATTCCTTGATATTATTCAAGTAAAATTCACCGATATAGTTAACAACGGACGTTCAATTAATGTGGATTTTAGTTTTGAACAAACCGCTTCCATTTCCATGTCAACAGAAATTGGCAATGATGGTTTAACCTTGTCAGACCAGTTGGAACTTTGGATGAGTGAACACGCTTATAAAAACAATTATCATATACAAGGTACAACTGATAAAAGAATGATATTTGATGATGTGCGTATTCCATTAAAAGATGACAATGGAAATAATTATAATATCAATAAATTCGGACTCGAATTTTTGAAATTTAAAATTATGAGGATATATGAGCAGGCACGTGCATTTATGAGAAAAAAACGGAAATGCGACACAATGGGACAAGGGTTACCCTTCCAGAGAATTGATTCTAAAAGAAATTGAACAAGGGTGTCAGTACGTTTGTGAGGAGGAAGAAGCTATTGTGGCAGTCTTTAGCCTGTGTGGCGGACCAGATCCAACTTATGAGAAAATATGGGATGGACAGTGGTTGAACCAGTCTCCCTATCATGTCTTGCACCGACTGGCATCCAGCGGAGAAAGAAAGGGAGCGGGCATGTTTTGCCTGCAATGGAGCATTGAGCAAAGCGAGGAAATTCGAGTGGATACACATGAGGCGAATCTGCCTATGCAGCGCCTGCTGGAAAAGAATGGATTTGTCAAATGTGGAAAGATCCAAGTGGCAGACGGCACAGAAAGAATCGCCTTTCAGTTAAAGAAGTAATTTGTTTCAGAGAAAAACAGTAGGCAGGTTGAGATGTGGGGATCTGAGTGTGAATGAAACTATGTTGTCTGGATCAGGTCGTTTAGAGAGCCGAAAGTATATCCCATCTCTTCCCATTTTGTGAGCAGTTCGTCTAAGATAGAGGCATTTGTGCTGGAAGTACTGTGGAGGAGGACGATCGCACCAGGGTGGATGCGGCCGAGTAGTTTTTCAAATGCTTCTTCCCTGGTCGGTTGCTGATCCTGATACCAGTCTACATAGGCGAGGCTCCAGAAAAAGGTGTGATACCCCATCTCTTTTGCCATCTGTAGATTGGCTTCGCTATATTTTCCTTGTGGCGGGCGGTAAAATTTTGTCATTTCTTCTCCGGTTGTCTTCTGGTAAAGTGTCGACAGTTCTCCAAGCTCTTTGTCGAATGCTTCTTTTGTAGAGATTTTAGACATGTCAGGATGGGTATATGTATGATTCCCAACGATGTGTCCTTCTTGCTGCATGCGTTTCACTAAATCCGGATTTTCTTTTAAGAAAATTTCCGACGACAAAAAAAGTTGCAGGGACATGATGTTTTTTTAGCGCATCGAGGATTGGAACAGTATTTCCGTTTTCATATCCTGCATCAAAAGTAAGATAGATTATTTTCTTATCGGGATTTCCAGCATAAAATGCATTGTATTTTGAAAGTTCTCCGGAGGTGGCATTCCCAGTTGGTGTTTTTCCTTCTTCGGGAAAACTTAGTCCCCAGTTGCCGTCGGCAGCTGTGGGGATTGCCTTCAAAGACTGTTGTTTCTGTAAATGGGCAGTCATGGTGCCGATACAAAATGCGGCGCTGAATAAGAAACATAGTTTGAAAGCAGAAATCAGATGCTGTTTTTTGAACATAGAAAACTCCTGAAAGATATTGTTATTCTAATATATGGAAAATCAGAAGTCGTATGCATTGAGAAACAAAGCGAAATTTTTAAAAAAGATTGTAGTATCCCCCAAAGTGCAGTATAATAAGACACAAAGTGCGGCATATGACAGGAAAGCTGCCATTGCCCGGAATACCAGAGTTTATCTCTGCGATTTCATTATAAGTCAGAAGAAGGGAAGGAAGAGATTTATGCAATACAGAGAACAGATTGAAGCTTATTTAGACGCACACAAAGAGGAAATGCTCGCAGATATCTGCCGTCTGATCAGAATCAATAGTACAAAAGGGGAAGCAGTCATCGATTGTCCGTTTGGGGAAGGACCGGCGAAAGCACTTGCAGAAGCACTTGAGATGGCAGAAGGATACGGATTTACAGTGAAAAATTATGAAAACTATGTCGGAACAGCAGATTTAAACGACATGGAAAAGCAGTTGGACATTTTGGCACATCTTGACGTAGTTCCGGCAGGTGACGGATGGAGCGTGACAGAACCGTACATGCCAGTTATCAAAGATGGAAGAGTGTATGGCCGGGGAAGTGCTGATGACAAAGGACCTGCAATTGCGGCAATGTATGCAATGCGTGCAGTGAAAGAACTTGGCATTCCATTAAACAAAAATGTACGTCTGATTCTTGGAACTGACGAGGAGTGTGGAAGCAGTGATATCGCACATTACTACGCGGTAGAGAAAGAAGCACCGATGACATTTTCGCCGGATGCAGAGTTCCCGGTGATCAATATTGAGAAGGGAAGTCTGAATGGACATTTTGTTGCAAAATGGGACACAGAAGAGGTATCTCCACGTATTTTAAGTGTTTCTGGCGGCAAGATCGTCAACATTGTTCCGGGAAAAGCTACTGCAAGTGTAGTTGGAATTGGTAGCGCAGAGATTCTGGAGAAGGCAGAGCAGGTACAAAAGAAAACTGGCGTTGTCTTTACTTGTGAGGAATCAGAAGGAACTGTGATCATCCATGCAGAGGGAGAAGGCGCACATGCTTCTAAGCCGGAAGAAGGAAAGAATGCATTGACAGCACTTCTGGAATTATTATGTATGCTTCCATTTGCAGCATGCAGTACAACAGATGCAGTAGAAAAATTACATCGGATGTTCCCGTCCGGAGATCATCAGGCGGAGGCGCTTGGTATCAATCTGGAAGATGAACTTTCTGGGAAACTCACAATGAATTTTAGTGTTCTAGAGTTAAATGAAGATGGACTGGATGGAATCTTTGACAGCCGGATTCCGATTTGCGGTACAACAGAGAACGTATTAAATGTCGTAAAAGAAAGAATGGAAGAAGATGGGATCACATTATTAAATGAGACACAGAATCCGCCGCATCATGTTCCGGCAGATTCTCCTCTTGTTCAGACATTGCTTGCGTGCTATGAAGAATATACCGGACAGAAAGGAGAATGCCTGGCAATCGGAGGAGGTACTTATGTACATCACTTGGAAAGAGGTGTCGCTTTCGGATGCTCGATGCCGGGAACGGATAATAGAATGCATGGTGCGGATGAATTTGCAGTTGTCGATGAGTTGGTGCTCAGCGCTAAAATTTTCGCACAGGTAATCTGCGAACTCTGCTGTTAGGAATAAGTTGATGAGAACAAAAAAGATGATATACGGCGGTCTTTTGACTGCCGTTGGACTTGTACTGCCGCAGGCATTCCATGTATTTGGGCAAGGAGTGGGCATGGCATTTTTGCCGATGCATCTTCCTGTGATGATTGCCGGAATCTTGCTTGGACCTTGCTATGGCGGGCTGATTGGACTGATTGTCCCTCTCGTAAGCTCTATGCTTACCGGGATGCCGCCGGTACCTAAACTTTATTTTATGCTTGTGGAACTTGTGGCTTACGGAATTTTCACTGGAATTTTTATCAGAAAAATGAATGTGTATTTCACTTTGCTCAGCGCGATGATCCTTGGAAGAGTGTTGTATGGATGTTCCTTGATCATTGGTGTTAAGCTTTTGGGATTCCATTTCTCGTTTGCCAATATGGGAGCGTTTCTGGCAGGGATTGTATCTGGAATTCCGGGGATGATCCTTCAGATTACGGTAATCCCACTTTTCTATTTTACATTAAAAAAGGGAGGATGGATGATTGAACGAGACAGAGGTGAGGAGTAAGGAGCAGAAGATCGAAGAACAACTGAGGAATGCGGTTACGATTCTGAAAGAGGAGCAGAAAAGCTGTGTAATCTTATCGGAAGATGGAGCGGTAAGGTGTTCGGATGCCATCGGGATCAAGCCGCTTATGGTGGAGCTGCGCGCAGACAGAAAAGCATTTCAAGGCTCTGTAATTGCGGACAAGGTTGTTGGAAAGGCGGCAGCACTTCTGGCGGTTCTCGGAGAAGTTCAAGCCGTATTTGGAAGAGTTATGAGTGAGGGTGCTGTTAGTATATTTGAAAAGCATCAGATTCCATATCAATTTGAAACCCTTGTGCCGTATATTGAGAACAGGACAAAGGATGGCATGTGTCCGATGGAAGAGACGGTACAGTTGGTGGAAGATCCAGAGGAAGCGTTTGAAGCATTAGAAAAAACGATCGCCCGGTTGATGGAAAAAATAAAATCTCTTTTAAAACGATCTGATTTGGTGTATGATAAATAAGAACGAGACACCGAAACGGAGAGAGAAGAATGAGTGAAAAAATTGTATTAATAGATGGACATAGTATTTTAAACAGAGCGTTTTATGGGGTCCCTGATCTGACGAATGCAGAGGGGCTTCATACAAACGCTATTTATGGTTTTTTGAATATTTTATTTAAAATATTAGAAGAAGAGCGCCCGGACTATCTGACCGTCGCATTTGATGTCCATGCTCCTACTTTCCGCCATAAGATGTTCTCGGACTATAAAGGGACGAGAAAACCAATGGCAGAGGAGTTGAGACAGCAAGTACCGGTGATGAAAGAAGTACTCCGTGCGATGAAGATAAAAATTGTAGAGCAGGAAGGCCTGGAAGCGGATGATCTGCTTGGGACAATCGCGGGGATCGGAGAGCGTGCAGGAATGGATGTGGCGATTTTGTCGGGGGATAGAGATTTACTGCAGCTTGCTACGGATCATGTCAAAATACGGATTCCAAAGACAAAACAGGGAAAGACAGAGATTGAAGATTATTATGCCGCGGACGTGAAAGCAAGGTATCAGGTAACTCCGCAGGAATTCATTGATCTGAAAGCGCTGATGGGAGATGCCTCAGACAATATTCCGGGAGTGCCGAGTATTGGAGAGAAGACTGCGACAAAGATTATCACAGAGTATGGGTCTGTGGAAAATGCTTATGCACATGTCGAGGAACTGAAGCCACCGCGTGCGGCAAAAGCATTAAAGGAACATTATGACAAGGCGCAGATGAGCAAAATCCTTGCCACGATTGAAGTAAATGCACCGATTTCTTACGAACTTTCAGAGGCAAAAATCGGAAATCTATATACCGAGGAAGCTTATGAGTATTTCCAGAAACTTCAGTTTAAAAATCTGCTCGGCAGATTCGATGTGGAAGCAAAGGGAAATCAGATAGAAAATGCATTTGTCCGTGTGACAGATAAACAGCAGGCAGAAGAACTGTTTGCCCGTGCAGGAAAAGAAGCTTTTGTCGGAGTAAGCTTCGGGAAAGAAGAAAAAGATGCAGTACCGCTGTTTTCTCATTCTTCCGGATTTGGAAGTGTAGGACTTGCTTTTAGTGAGAAAGAAATCTACACGATTGTGGCAGAGGGAGAGCTTACGATGGAAGACCTGTTTTCGCTTGTGGGAACATTGGCTAAGACAACGGTTGTTGCATTGTTTGATGTGAAAGCAGCGCTTTCCTATGTGAGGATAGAAGATTCTGAGTCGTGCTTTGATGTCGGAATTGCAGCGTATCTGCTAAATCCGTTAAAAAGCGACTATACGTGGCTGGACGTGGCCGCAGAGCATTTGTCACTGCTTATCGATGAGAAGACAGAAGGCTATTGCAGAAGCTGCTACGAAGCATATGTAATCTGGGCGGCGGCAGCTGTGCTGGAAGAAAAAATGAAAGAGAGCGGGACGGAAGAACTATTCCGCACCATTGAGATGCCGCTTTTGTTTACTTTATTTGCAATGGAACAGGCTGGTGTGCGCGTGGAAGCGGAGGCGCTCCGTTTTTATGGAGAGCAGCTTGGGACAAAGATTGTAGAGTTGGAAAAGGAAATTTATGCGCAGGCAGGAGAAGCGTTCAATATCAATTCGCCAAAGCAGCTTGGCGTGATTTTATTTGAGAAACTGAAATTGCCACATGGGAAGAAGACGAAGACCGGCTATTCAACGGCAGCAGATGTCCTTGATAAGCTTGCACCGGAATATCCAGTTGTCGAGAAGATCTTAGAGTATCGCCAGCTTACGAAATTAAAATCGACTTATGCAGATGGATTGGCGAATTATATCTGTGCCGATGGAAGAATTCACGGTAAGTTTAATCAGACGATCACTGCAACTGGACGAATCAGCAGTACAGAACCGAATCTCCAGAACATTCCGGTTCGGATGGAACTTGGAAGGCTGATCCGGAAAGTCTTTATTCCGGAAGAGGGGTATGTATTTGTGGATGCAGACTATTCACAGATTGAGCTTAGAATTCTTGCACATTGCTCGGGGGATCAAGAATTGATCCATGCCTATCGCGAAGCGAAGGACATTCACCGGATTACTGCTTCTCAGGTATTCCACACACCGTTTGATGAGGTGACAGAACTTCAGCGGAGAAATGCGAAGGCGGTAAACTTTGGAATTGTTTATGGAATCAGCTCTTTTGGACTGAGTCAGGACCTAAGTATTACGAGAAAAGAGGCTTCGGAATATATTGATCGCTATTTTGAGACCTATCCGGGGATTAAGAAGTTTTTAGATGACACAGTCGCCCATGCAAAAGAGATGGGATATGTTGTCACACTGTTTGGAAGAAGACGTCCGGTACCGGAACTTGCATCAAGCAACTTTATGCAGCGGTCTTTCGGGGAGCGTGTGGCAATGAATGCTCCGATCCAGGGAACAGCAGCAGATGTGATGAAGATTGCAATGATCGGAGTACACCGGGAATTGACGGAACGAAAGATGAAATCAAGACTGGTGTTGCAGGTACACGATGAACTTCTGATCGAGGCATATGAAGAAGAAGTGGAAGATGTGAAGAAAATTCTGAAGGAACAGATGGAGCAGGCGGCACAGCTGGATGTTCCGCTGGAAGTGGACATGCACACAGGACGAAACTGGTATGAGGCAAAATAGCATGAAGATTATCGGGATTACCGGAGGTGTTGGATCCGGGAAAAGTGAAGTGCTGAAGTTTTTAGAAAAAAATTATCAGGCGACTGTCTGCGAGGCAGATAAGATGGCGCATAAACTACAAATGCCGGGGGAGCGCTGTTATGAGAGAATTGTCGAACACTTTGGGGCGGAGGTTCTTGATGACGAAAAAGAAATCGACCGAAAAAATGCTTGGAGCGATTGTATTTGCAGATGCAGAAGAATTACAGTTTTTAAATCAGATGATCCATCCAGAAGTTAAGCGGGATTTTTTAGAACGGATCCAATCAGAACGTATGAAGGGCACAACACTTTTGATTTTTGAGGCGGCACTTTTATTGGAGGAGCATTATGAGGAAATCTGTGATGAGGTTTGGTATATTTATACAGAAAAAAGTATCCGCGTACAGCGCCTGAAAGAGGCTAGAGGGTATACAGAGGAGCGGTGCGAAGAGATTATGCAAAATCAGAATCCAGATGAGCTTTTCTTCCAGAAGTGTGACAGAGTAATTGATAATAGTGAATCTTTGGAAGAAACAAAGAGACAGATAAAGGAGATATTAGAAAAAATGGAGATACAGTCACGATGAGATTATGCAGTATAGCAAGCGGGAGCAGTGGAAATTGTATTTATGTGGGAAGTGATCATACGCATCTTCTGATTGATACGGGAATCAGTAAGAAACGAATTGAAGAAGGATTGAAAAATCTGGAGATCAAAGGAGAGGAACTGGATGGAATCTTACTTACGCATGAACATTCTGACCACATTCAGGGACTTGGTGTGTTCAGCAGAAAATATGAGATTCCTGTCTATGCTACACCAGGAACCATTCGAGGAGTCGGGAATACAAAAAACTTGGAGAGATTCCTGACGGACTGTTTCATGAGATTGATGTAGATCAGAAATTTACGCTTGGAGATTTGAGTGTGGAAGCATTTGCGATCTCTCATGATGCGAATGAGCCGTCCGGGTACCGGATCGAGCAAGGTGGGCAATCGGTTGCAGTGGCGACGGATCTTGGGATTTATGATGAATATACCGTGTCAAAGCTACAAAATTTGGATGCGGTTCTTTTAGAGGCAAATCATGATATTCATATGCTGGAAGTGGGGAGTTATCCGTATTATCTGAAGCAGAGAGTTCTGGGAAATCGAGGACACTTGTCAAATGAATTGTCAGGTCGCCTTCTCTGTGATATTTTGCATGAGAATTTGAAACATGTCCTGCTTGGACATTTGAGCAAAGAAAATAATTATTCGGAACTGGCATATGAGACGGTGAAAATGGAAGTGCTGTTAAGTGATGTTCCGTACAAACCGGGAGATTTCCGGATGGAAGTCGCAAGGAGAGATGTGCCATCAGATATTATCACTGTTTAATGGCAAGAAGGAGAGATGTATGAAAAAGATAGCAATTGTAACAGACAGTAACAGCGGGATTACGCAGGCGCAGGCAAAACGTCTGGGATAGAAGTAATACCGATGCCGTTTTTTATAGATGGGAAATTATATCTGGAAGACATTACGCTGACGCAGGAAGAATTTTATCAGCATTTGACACAAGATTCTGATATTTCGACTTCTCAGCCGGCGCCGGGAGAAATAATGGAATTATGGGATAGCCTTTTGGAAGAGTACGAGGAGATTGTACACATTCCGATGTCCAGTGGATTGAGCAGTTCGTGTGAGACTGCGATGGCGCTTGCAGCAGATTATGACGGTCGGGTGCGCGTGGTAAATAACCAGAGAATTTCCGTGACGCAGAGACAGTCTGTTTTGGATGCAATGAAACTTGCAGCAGAAGGGAAGAGTGCAGTGGAAATCCAGGAACGTTTGGAGGAAGAAAAACTGGATGCGAGCATTTACATTACCGTAGATACCTTGAAATACTTGAAAAGGGAGGGCGGATCACTGCGGCGGCAGCGGCAATCGGAACGGTGCTGAATTTAAAACCCGTTCTCCAGATTCAAGGCGAGAAACTCGATGCGTTTGCAAAAGTGCGTGGATGGAAGCAGGCAAAAAAATGCGATGTTAGATGCGCTGGAGAAAGACATTAAGGAACGTTTTGGAAAGGAAAAGGTATATCTCCAGGCTGCGTACACCTGTTCAGAGGAAGATGCTGCCAAATGGAAAGAAGAGATCGAGAGCAGATTTCCGGGATATGAGGTACATATGGACAAATTGTCTCTGAGTGTGGCGTGTCACATCGGGCCGGGAGCAATGGCAGTCGCATGTACAAAAGTGATGGGAAAATAATACGAATAGAGGAAGAATGATAGTAAAAAAACTCCGCCCTGCAAGGCAACTGACAATCTAAAAAGATTTGAGAGCCTGGCTGGGCGAAGTTTTTTGCCTTTTAAAGGCGTATAATGGATTGTCTGTATTCGTTGTGAAAAGGCCTCTGAAATTTGTCTGTAACGACGGATTCATACAGATTAGCGCTGTGAACGTCTTCTTGAATCATATCTTCGGCAGCTTTGGATGTGAGCGCGGCAGAAACAAGCTTTGTGATCAGAGGGATACGGCTTTCCTTTTTCAGGAGTGAAAAGAGCGGGGTGGCTGATTTTTGGAATCCCAGTATACGCGCATAAAGAGGGGGAACACTCTTATCAGGGTCCGGAATTTCCAGACAGACATGGAGAAGAGCACGGCTGATGCGCGTGTAGGTAAGCTCCTTTGTTTTTAACAGCTCGCAGAATTGTTCCCAGTTTTGGAACTGATCTCTGCATCGGATAATCCGGTTTGCAAGCGGTGAAGAGATATCCTGCCAATGCACGAGGGAGTCTGCAGTTTCCTGTAGCAGTCGGTATTTCAGCAAGAGAGAAAAGTCGTTGGAACACACTGGGAAGCGAATGTTATATGCCTCTTTGCAAAGTAGATGGACGGTCTCGGGAACATGCCCGACAAGGGTAGAAAGGGCATCTTCTCCTTGGGAGAGAAAAAGTTTGCGGATTGCAGAGGCAGAACTAAAAGTTTCATGAGGAACAGCGTCATGATAGTGTGCTCCTTGCCGCTGGATCGTGAGTGGACGGATGGGGCTCTTTCGTCGTTTCAATGCTTTTAGGTATTCAATTCCTAAAATATTGTTTGGTTCATTTAAAATATTGCAGAGCGCTTGGTCGTTGAGTGTCTGCAAGGCGGCTTTTTTTCGGGCTGCAGGATAAGAAAGGCCAGATTTTAGCGATGCCTGGAGTGCTTCTTTGAAACTGGCGGGCTCTTCCAAAAGAAATTGAGCGAGCGAAAGAAGCTTTTCAATCTCACCGCATTCACTTCCAAAACAAAGGAAATCAACACAGCCAAGCGCGTCTAGAAGAGATACAGCCCCAAAGGCGAAAAATTCTGCACTGCCTGTGGCATAGCGGACGGGAAGTTCTAAAACAAGAGAAGCACCACATTGAAGAGCCATCTGCGTGCGGACATCTTTTTGGGAAAGAATTGCGGGACCGCCGCGCTGTACAAAGTCTCCACTCATGATGACGATCAGGTAATCGGCATCCGTCAGTTCTTTTGCTTTTTGAATGTGATAGAGATGTCCGTTGTGGAACGGATTGTATTCGGTGATAAGACCTGCGATTTTCATTGTTGGTTCTCCCTTTCTATAATCGTATTTCAGAATTATACTATAATATTTTTTGTTTGACAATCGAGGGAGAAGTCGATACACTTAAATTAGTGCGATTTGTTTAAAGCAGGGTAAAAAAAGAGAAGAGGGAGGGTGCATATGCCAGAAGAAAGAATTGAAGAACTACTTGAACAGCGTGATTTTAAACAGTTGAAGCTGGAGTTGGAAGATATGTATCCTGTGGATCTCGCAGAGATCATGGAAGAGTTGACAGACAAACAGGTTGTATTGATTTTCAGGCTTCTCCCAAAAGAGGAGGCAGCAGAGACTTTTTCGTATATGAATGCGGAGATGCGTCAAGTGTTGATCGATGCACTGACGGATTCGGAATTACAGGAAGTCATGGAAGAGATGTATATTGATGATACGGTCGATGTACTGGAGGAAATGCCTGCAAATGTGGTGGATCGTCTTTTGCTTGTGACAGATGAGGAGACGAGAAAGCAGATCAATATGTTACTCCAGTATCCGGATGACAGCGCTGGAAGTATCATGAATGTAGAGTACATCGCTTTGAGAAAAGAGATGACGGTGGCAGAAGCAATTTTAAAAATCAGGCAGGTCGGAATCAATAAAGAGACGATCTATACTTGTTATGTGACAGAAAAGAGAAAGCTGATTGGAAGTGTGGATGTCAAAGATCTTCTGACAACAGGTGAAAATAAGGTGATTGAAGAAATCATGGAGACCAACCCGCTGTTTGTCAGAACATTAGACGACAAAGAAGATGTGGCAAATACAATACACAAATATGGACTGATCGCGATACCCGTGTTGGATCAGGAGATGTGCATGGTAGGAATTGTCACGGTCGATGATGCGATGATCGTTCTGCAGGATGAGGCGACAGAAGATATGAGTGTAATGGCAGGTGTGGTTCCGAATGAGGAGTCTTATTTTGGTACGTCTGTCTGGAAACATGCCAGAAACCGTTTTCCATGGCTGTTGTTTCTTATGCTCTCGGCAACGATCACAGGTTTGATTTTAGGACATTTTGAGGCAGCGCTTGCAGTGATGCCGATTTTAAATACGTTTATTCCAATGTTGACAGGAACAGGAGGAAACTGTGGATCACAGAGCTCTACATTGATCATCCGTGGTCTGACAGTAGGAGAGATTGAGTTTAAGGATATCTTCCGAGTGTTGTTCAAGGAGATACGGGTAGCACTTCTTGTAGGACTTTGTCTGTCGATGGTGAATGGAGTTCGCGTGATCATTATGTATGGCGATCCGCTTCTTGCATTTGCGATCGGATTGACAATGATTGCAACGATCCTGCTTTCTAAGACGGTAGGGTGTGTTCTTCCGCTGGTCGCAAAAAAGTGTGGACTAGATCCGGCGATTATGGCAGCGCCGCTGATTACAACTTTAGTGGATACAGGTACAATTCTTGTGTACTTTGCGATTGTGACAAGGATTTTTCATATCTAATTTGGGAAAAATTTCGGAAGATTAGTGTAAATTAGCAAAAAATGAGAATTATTGACATATAATTAACAAAGCTTGTATACAAAAAGCATTTGCGCTATAATAAGATATATGAGAAAAAATGAAAAGGGGGATCATAAATCATGGGATTTATTGATGTAATTAAAGCAAAAGCAAAAGCAGACAAAAAAGTAATCGTACTTCCGGAGACAGAAGACAAAAGAACTTATGAAGCAGCAGAAGCTGTTTTAAAAGAAGGCACAGCAAATCTGATTCTTGTCGGAAGCAAGGAAGAGATTGAGAAAAATGGAGCTGGATTTGATCTTACGGGAGCAGTGATCGTAGACCCTGCAACAGATGAGAGAACAGCAGGATATATTGCAAAACTCGTAGAGCTGAGACAGAAAAAAGGAATGACAGAGGAGCAGGCAAAAGAGATTCTTCTGACAAATTATTTATATTATGGAGTAATGATGGTGAAAATGGGAGATGCTGACGGTATGGTATCCGGAGCATGCCACTCCACAGCGGATACATTAAGACCATGCTTACAGATCTTAAAGACAAAACCAGGCACAAAATTAGTATCTGCATTCTTTGTTATGGTTGTTCCAGACTGTGAGATGGGAGAACACGGAACATTTATCTTTGGAGATTCTGGTCTTGAGCAGAACCCAGATCCAGAAAAACTTGCAGCAATCGCAATTTCTTCAGCAGAATCTTTCCGTACATTAGTTGGAGCAGAACCGAAAGTTGCTATGCTTTCTCACTCTACAAAGGGAAGTGCAAAACATGCAGATGTTGATAAAGTTGTAGAAGCAACAAAGATTGCAAAAGAGGCAGCTCCAGAATTAATGCTGGATGGAGAACTTCAGTTAGATGCAGCAATCGTTCCGGAAATTGGTGAATCAAAAGCTCCGGGAAGCAAAGTGGCAGGACATGCTAACGTACTGATTTTCCCGGATTTAGATGCAGGAAATATCGGATACAAACTTGTGCAAAGACTTGCAAAAGCAGAAGCATATGGACCGCTCACACAGGGAATTGCAAAGCCGGTTAATGATCTGTCACGCGGATGCAGCGCAGCAGACATTGAGGGTGTAATTGCAATCACAGCAGTACAGGCTCAGGGCAGCAGAATAAAAAGTGCATTGACAGGAGAAATGTAAAAGTGGTAGCATTTCTTCTGTTAAAATAAAATATCATAACCAAACGGAGGAAAGAAACATGAATATTTTAGTAATCAACTGTGGAAGTTCTTCTTTGAAATTCCAGCTGATCAACTCAGAATCAGAGGAAGTTCTTGCAAAAGGGCTCTGTGAAAGAATCGGAATCGACGGAAAGCTGACCTATCAGCCAGAGGGTGGAGAAAGACAACATCTGATAAGGCAATGCCGACACATACAGAGGCTATTCAGTTTGTAATCGATGCCTTGACAGATGAGAAGACAGGTGTTGTAAAGAGCCTTGATGAGATCAATGCGGTTGGACATCGTGTTGTACATGGTGGAGAGAAATTTGCAAGTTCTGTAGTGATCGATGACGAAGTGTTAAAAGCAATTGAAGAATGTAACGATCTTGCACCATTACATAATCCTGCAAACCTGATCGGAATCAATGCATGCCGTGAATTAATGCCGGGAGTTCCTATGGTAGCTGTATTTGACACAGCATTTCATCAGACAATGCCAAGCAAAGCATATATGTATGGACTTCCATATGAGTATTATGAGAAATACAAAGTAAGACGCTACGGTTTCCATGGGACAAGCCACAGCTTTGTATCAAAGAGAGTTGCAGAACTCGTTGGAAAAGCTTACGATGAGACAAAGACAATCGTATGTCATTTAGGAAATGGAGCAAGTATCTGTGCAGTGGAAAATGGAAAATCCGTGGATACTTCTATGGGACTTACACCGTTGGAAGGACTTGTAATGGGAACACGTTCCGGAGACATTGATCCTGCAATCATGGAATTCCTTGCAAAGAAAGAAAATCTTGACATTGCCGGACTTATGAACGTACTGAATAAAAAATTCAGGAGTATATGGACTTTCTAATAACTTATCAAGCGACTTCAGAGATTTAAGTGAAGCGGCAGCAGACGGAAATGAAATTGCAGAGCTTGCGTTGGATGTATTCGCGTACAGAGTAGCAAAATATGTTGGAAGCTATACAGCTGCAATGAACGGAGTAGATAATATCGTATTTACAGCTGGAATCGGAGAAAACTCAGCAATCGTTCGCACGATGGTATGCAAATATTTAGGATATCTTGGAATTGAGATTGATGAAGAGCTGAACGGAAAACGCGGACAGGAAATCATTATCTTCTACACCAGAATCTGAAAGTAAAGTGCTTGTAGTTCCTACAAATGAAGAACTTGCGATTGCTCGTGAGACAGTTGCCTTAAGTTTAATTTCTGATTATTTTGTGGAATGGAAAGATAAGAAAAAAGTCTGTGCCAGACTTTTTCTTATTTTGTCATATAAAAGCAATTGACAAACGCGTTGAACGTGATATAATAATGAGGTGTGAATAGGAGAATTGTTTATGATAATCAGCCTATTGAAAGTCGTGACAGCAGAAGATAAGACGATGCGTCTGAATGCAGAGATGGAACTGGAAGAGTTTCGCACAAAGGCTGGGAGATTTCCAATTATAGAGAAAGAGCCAGTAGAGTTTGTGATCCGGCATGTGAAGAACCGTCAGGTACTTATTTCCGGGAAAACAAAGGTTGTGATTTCGATTCCGTGTGATCGCTGTCTGAAAGAAGTGCCGTATGAAATTTTTGATTGAGTTTGAGAAAGATGTGAATCTGAACGAATTGAATCAATCAGAAGCGCACGATGAAACAGCAGAAGAAAAGAATTATATTGACGGATATAATCTTGACGTAGACAAATTACTCTATAATGAGATTTTGATAGGATGGCCGATGAAAATTCTATGTTGTGAAGACTGTAAAGGAATTTGCAACGTATGTGGTCAAAACCTAAATGAGGGAACTTGTGACTGTGAAGACACAAGTCTTGACCCTAGAATGTCAGTTATCCGCGATGTGTTTAAGAATTTTAAGGAGGTGTAACCTATGTCAATTTGTCCAAAGAATAAATCTTCAAAAGCAAGAAGAGACAAAAGAAGAGCAAACTGGAAAATGAGCGCTCCGAATTTGGTAAAATGCAGCAAGTGTGGAGAATTAATGATGCCTCACAGAGTTTGCAAAGCTTGTGGATCTTATAACAAAAAAGAAATTATCGCTCAATAATAAGAGGATAAGGTTGAAAAGGAGGTTGGGAATCAGCCTCCTTTTTTTCCATTCTTTTTTTGCTTAGAAAGAGGAGGAAGCATATGCAGGTTGATTTATGGAAAGTCCTTGAAGCCTTTCTGGAAAATTTTAATGTAAATCTGACATTGATTTCTTCAAAAGAAGATGACATCACGAAGTTTGATTTAGGAATCAGAAAGATTTTTGGGAATCAGAATACTTATGAGAAGATTGCAGCGTATGTCTGTGACACTTGTGAGAGCAGGAAACTGTATGTCTTGCAGGATGTTTTTGAAACGGAATACTGTATGTTCTGTCTGCCGGAAGAAGAGAGAAGTGTGGGAAACTACTGTTTGATCGGACCATATCAAAATGAAAAAGGTAGAAGAGAACTGGCTGAATGAAACTGGTGCAGAACACATAAAAATCCCTACAATTTATATGGGGGAACTTCAGGAATACTATCAGCAATGCGATTCTGCCAAACTATCAAGAGTTAAAGAATGTCTGGTATCCAATCATACGTATGCTATACAAAAAATGAA
>ENA-OQAB01000641-OQAB01000641.1-human-gut-metagenome-genome-assembly--contig:-NODE-641-length-18192-cov-5.507279_pt1 | contig 18192 bp, 15 predicted proteins | sample MGYA00242490_ERZ504517 | MGnify/ENA primary metagenome ERZ504517 (study PRJEB26092, sample SAMD00036298) | human gut metagenome | host: Homo sapiens | study: EMG produced TPA metagenomics assembly of...
ACATTGAGCGGGAAGACTTTATGGAGGAGCCTCCGAAGAAATACTTCCGCCTTTTCCCAGGCAATGAGGTCCGCCTGATGAACGCCTACTTTGTTACCTGTACCGGCTGCGAGAAGGATGCGGACGGCAATGTGACAGTGGTTCACTGTACGTACGATCCTGAGACCAAGGGAGGAAACGCCCCAGACGGCAGAAAGGTGAAGGGAACCATTCACTGGGTAGCCAGAGAAACGGCAGTTCAGGCAGAGTGCCGCCTTTACGAAAACCTGGTAGATGAGGAGAAGGGCAAGCTGAATGCAGACGGAACCCTGAATCTGAATCCCAACTCCCTGACTGTCTTAAAGGAATGCTATGTGGAGCCATCCTTAAAGGATGCCAGGGCTTACGACAGTTTCCAGTTTGTGAGAAACGGCTATTTCTGCGTAGACTGCAGAGACAGCGCGCCGGAGTATCCGGTATTCAACCGTATCGTATCTCTGAAGAGCTCCTTCAAGATTACAAAATAGAATAAAAGCAGAGAAGGCCGGACAGGGGAGGAAGAAGAAACCTCTCCTATCCGGCCTTTTATACAGTTTACCAGTTTAACCCGGCAAAATAAAAGAATAGGTGTGTTTTCTTTGTCAAGGAAAAAGAAGATAGAAATATGGGTTTTTGTGCAATTTTTATGAAACCATCCGTTGACATTTCAGAGTGCCGCTGTTATAATTTAGTTAAATAGAACTTGTCATGAGAGTTCTGTTTGCATATGAGTTAGTAGGGGTAGTATTTCCCCAATTTTTTATGCTTCCAAAATGGAATGCATTCCATAATGTGGAATGCAAGGTGAAGAAATTTTACTTACATAATTTTTCACAAAGAAATGCGGAGCTAATTCAAAATCAAAAAAGGAGGTGCTAAGGAATATGTGGACTCAGTCAACCATGAGCTTCCCGGAGTCAATCGTTATGTCTGCTCTGGGACTTTCAGTTGTGTTCATCACACTGATCGTACTTGCCCTGGCTATTGTCATCATTTCCAAGATTCTGGGCTTAATTATCAAGGATGAGGTGAAGAAGCCGGCAGCTGCTCCGGTTCAGCCGGCAGTTTCAGATGAGGCAGATAAGGAGACACTCGCGGTACTCATGGCTACTATTGGAGTAGACCTGAATTTACCGCCGGAAGAGTTTAAAATCGTGGACGTAAAAGAAATTAAATAAATGTCCGCCATTGGGAATGAAAGGAAGGTTTAGTAAATGAAATACACAGCCACACTTAACGGAAAACAGTATGAAGTAGAGCTTGAAAGAGTAGATGATTACAGCCCGATTCCGCGTTACGGCGAGGCAGCGCCAGCAGCCCCGGCCCCGGCAGCAGCGCCAGCAGCAGCACCTGCTCCGGCACCAGCTCCAGCAGCACCGGCTCCAGCTCCAGCACCTGCACCAGCAGCTCCTGCAGCAGGCAGCACAAACGTAGAAGCTCCGATGCCAGGAAAGGTTCTTTCCGTAAGGCAGCAGTAGGACAGGCTGTAAAGTTCGGCGAGCCGTTAGTAATCATGGAAGCTATGAAGATGGAAACAGAGATCGTTGCGCCGGCAGACGGAACTGTCAGCCAGGTACTTGTAAATACAGGTGATTCTGTAGATACAGGAGCAGCAATGGTCATCCTGAACTAGGAGGTACGTGATGAACTTTTTCTCAATTTTAGGGGAGTTACTGGCACAGTCCGGTTTCGCCGCTCTTACATGGCGTAACTGTGTAATGTTCCTGATTTCCTTTATCCTGTTATATATGGCGATCAAGAAGCAGTATGAGCCGCTTCTTCTTCTGCCAATCGCATTCGGTATGTTCCTTGCGAACCTGCCGTTAGCAGACCTGATGAAGGAGTCAGAGCCATGGTACACCCAGGGCGTTCTCCGCATCATGTACGGCGGTGTAAAATCCAGCCTTTTCCCATGTCTGATCTTCCTCTGCGTAGGAGCGATGACAGACTTTGGTCCGCTGATTGCCAACCCGATCAGCCTTCTTCTGGGAGCTGCCGCACAGTTCGGTATCTACATTGCCTTCATGCTGGCAAATGCAACTGGCCTGTTCACCGTAGGTGAGGCTGCCGCTATCGGTATCATCGGCGGCGCTGACGGCCCGACAGCTATCTACATAGCAAACAACCTGGCGCCGGATCTGGTTGCACCGATCGCGGTTGCCGCTTACTCCTACATGGCCCTGATTCCTATGATTCAGCCGCCGATTATGAAGCTTCTGACAACTAAGAAGGAGCGCGCTATCGTTATGAAGCAGCTCCGCAAGGTAAGCAAGGTAGAGAAGGTAGTATTCCCGGTATTCGTTGTACTGTTCTGCTCCTTACTGCTTCCGTCCGTTGCTCCGCTTCTCGGTATGCTGATGCTCGGAAACCTGTTCCGCGAGTCAGGTGTAGTAGAGCGTCTCTCTGACACAGCTCAGAACGCTCTGTGCAACATCGTAACAATTATGCTGGGAACTACAGTAGGCGCTACAGCAGACGGAGAGATCTTCCTTCGTCCGCAGACAATCGCCATCATCGTTATGGGATTAATCGCATTCTGCTTCTCCACAGTCGGCGGCGTGCTTCTCGGAAAGCTGCTCTGCCACCTGACAGGCGGAAAGATCAACCCGTTAATCGGTTCCGCAGGCGTATCTGCCGTTCCGATGGCAGCCCGCGTTTCCCAGACAGTAGGTTCCAAAGAGAACCCGACAAACTTCCTGTTAATGCACGCTATGGGACCAAACGTAGCCGGCGTTATCGGATCCGCAGTTGCAGCTGGTTTCTTCATGCTGATCTTCGGCTAGGAAGTTCTATACGAAAGATGACGTTCAGGACGGCGGGCAGTTTGCGCGTCGGCCTGGGCGGTTATCTATATAAAAGGTAACAATGGTGTTTACCAAAAAATTATAAAGGAGGCTTTATTGTGGCTAATAAAGTAATGACATTACAAGAGGCAGTTGCAAAGTTTGTTGAAGATGGCGACGCTATCTCCTTCGGTGGCTTTACAACCAACAAGAAACCGATGGCTGCTATCCGTGAGATCCTTCGCCAGGGTAAGAAAGACTTCATCGCATATGCAGGTCCTGCAGGATCCGACTGGGATATGCTGATTGGAGAGGATCGCGTAAAAGCATATATCAACTGCTATACCGCTGACTCCGGTGTTACTAATGTTTCCCGTCGCTTCCGTAAAAAAATCGAGGCTGGCGAGTTAATCTATGAGGATTACTCTCAGGATGCTATTATGTACATGCTTCACGCATCTTCCTTAGGACTTCCGTTCTTACCGGTACGTTTCATGATCGGTTCCGGTCTGGTTGATGAGTGGGGAATTACAAAAGAAGTTCGCGAGACCATCGACAAGCTGCCAAACGACAAATTTGTGTACATGGATAACCCATTCAACCCAGGCGAGAAGACTGTCTGCCTTCCGGTTCCGAAGCTGGATACAGCAGTTATCCACGTTCAGAAGGCTTCTCCAGACGGAACATGCATCCTGTTAGGCGATGAGTTCCACGACGTAGATATTGCCTGCGCTGCAAAGAAGGTTATCGTTACCTGCGAGGAGTTAGTAAGCAACGAGGTAATCCGCCGCGATCCGACTCTGACAAAGATTCCTTGCTTCGCAGTTGACGCTGTCTGCGTTGCTCCTTACGGCGCATACCCGACACAGTGCTACGGTTACTATGATTACGACAACTCCTTCCTGAAAGCATACGGCGCAGCCAGCAAGACAGAGGAAGATTTCAAGGCATTCTTAAACGAGTATGTTTATGATGTAAAGGATCACGAAGAGTTCCTTGAGAAGATCGGTGTAAATCGTCTCCTTAAGTTAAAAGTATCTGATGGCTTTGGATATGCGACAGATGTAAGCAAGGAGGATTAATCATGGCTGACTACACAAAGTATACAAATAAAGAGATGCAGGCTATTACGCTTGCACAGCAGATCACAGATGACAACATTGCAATCGTAGGTACCGGTCTTCCGTTAATCGGCGCTTCCGTTGCAAAGCGTTTATTTGCTCCTAAGTGCAACCTGATCGTTGAGTCCGGTCTCATGGACTGCTCCCCGATCGAGGTTCCGCGTTCCGTAGGCGACCTTCGTTTCATGGCTCACTGCGGATGCCAGTGGCCGAACATCCGTTTCATCGGATTTGAGACAAACGACTGGTTACATGACAACGATCGTATCGTAGCTTTCATCGGCGGCGCTCAGATCGATCCATACGGAAACGTAAACTCCACATGTATCGGCGATTACCATGCTCCGAAGACACGTTTTACAGGATCCGGCGGCGCTAACGCAATCGCTACCTTCAACAACACAATTATCATGATTCAGCATGAGAAGAGAAGATTCATGCAGAAGATCGATTACGTTACAAGCCCAGGCTGGATCGACGGACCTGGCGGACGTGAGAGACTCGGCCTTCCGGGCAACCGCGGACCTTTAGCAGTTGTTACAGACCGCGGTATCTTAAAGTTCGACGACGAGACAAAGAGAATGTACCTTGCAGGCTACTACGAGACATCTTCACCGGAAGACATTATCGAGAATACAGGCTTCGATCTGGACGTATCCAGAGCAGTGAAGTTAGATCCTCCGTCTCCGGAAGTAATCAAGATGATCCGCGAGGAGATCGACCCAGGCCAGGCATTCATCCAGGTTCCGAAGGAGGAGCCGGAGGCAAAATAAGCCGGGTTCTGCACGAAAAGAGAGGAAAGGGGCGTGTCGCCAGGCACACCCCTTTCAAAAATAAATCTAAATAGAAGCTGAAGTTGAAATAATTTAAAAAGAATAGGAGATTCAACATGAATATGTATTCTATGCCTGGATATTTCCAGAATATGCCTACTATCGGCAAGAGCCTGGTAAACCAGAATCCAGAGAACGAAGAGAGCTTAAAGGCTGTTGAGCAGGATATTCACGAGTCCATCGAGAAGGTTCTGGCAGCTGGTATCACTTCCGAGGAGAAGTTAAACGAGCGCGGACAGTTATCTGCTATGCAGCGTATCAACGCTTTAATCGACGCAGGAACATGGTGCCCGTTAAACAGCCTCTTCAATCCGGAGGACAACCGTTTCGGCACAACCAACATTGTAAACGGTCTCGGACGTGTAGACGGCAAGTGGGTTTACATCGTTGCATCTGACAACAAGAAGATGGCTGGAGCATGGGTTCCAGGACAGGCAGAGAACCTTCTGCGCGCTTCCGACACAGCTAAGATGCTTCACCTTCCGTTAGTATACCTGTTAAAACTGCTCCGGCGTTGAGTTCCCGAACCAGGATAAGGTATACCCGAACAGACGCGGCGGCGGTACTCCATTCTTCCGCAACTCTGAGTTAAACCAGTTAGGCGTTCCGGTAATCGTAGGTATCTACGGAACAAACCCGGCAGGCGGCGGATACCACAGCATTTCCCCGACTGTACTGATCGCACATCAGGACGCTAACATGGCAGTCGGCGGCGCTGGAATCCTTTCCGGTATGAACCCGAAGGGCTTCATCGACGAGGAGACAGCTGAGGGCATCATCGCAGCTCAGATCGAGAACAGCAAGCACCACGTTCCGGCTCCTGGTTCCGTGCCGATCCACTACGATGAGACAGGCTTCTTCCGCGAGGTTTACGAGAACGATTTAGGCGTAATCGAGGGAATCAAGAAGTACATCAGCTATCTTCCGGCTTACAACCTGGAGTTCTTCCGTGTGGACACACCAAAGGCTCCTCAGTTCCCGGCAGAGGATCTCTACAGCATCGTTCCGATGAACCAGAAGCGTCCTTACGATATGTACGAGGTTATCGCACGTCTCTTCGATAACAGCGAGTTCGCTGAGTACAAGAAGGGATACGGCCCGGAGATGATCACAGGTCTTGCAAAGGTAAACGGCCTCTTAGTCGGCGTAGTTGCCAACGTTCAGGGACTTCTGATGAACTATCCGGAGTACAAGCAGAACTCCGTAGGTATCGGCGGAAAGCTCTATCGCCAGGGCTTAATCAAGATGAACGAGTTCGTAACACTTTGCGCTCGTGACAGAATCCCGTTAATCTGGTTACAGGATACAACAGGTATCGATGTAGGCGACGAGGCAGAGAAGGCTGAGTTACTTGGTCTTGGACAGTCCTTAATCTACTCCATCGAGAACTCCAAGCTTCCGTCCTTAGAGGTTACAATCCGTAAGGCCAGTGCTGCTGCCCACTACGTTCTGGGCGGACCGCAGGGCAACAATACAAATGTATTCTCCCTGGGAACAGGTGCCTGCGAGTACTACGTAATGCCAGGCGAGACAGCTGCCAACGCTATGTACTCCAGAAAGCTTGTAAAGGCTAAGAAGGCAGGCGAGCCGCTTCAGCCAATCATTGACAAGATGAACGACATGATCAACATGTACACAGAGAAGTCCCGTCCGAAGTACTGCACAAAGACAGGTATGGTAGACGAGATCGTAGACATGACAGACATCCGTCCATACATCCAGGCCTTCACAGAGGCTGCTTATCAGAATCCACAGTCCATCTGCCCATTCCATCAGATGATTACACCAAGGGCAATCCGTGAATTCGAGACATTCAAGAAGTAATAAAACGCAACGAAAACGTATAATAAATTAGCCTGAACAGGGCGCATAAATGATAGTGATAGCATGATAGAGTCGGGTAAAGGAACTGGAAACCTTTACCTGACTTATCGTGGTTATGGATCTTTATGCGTTTTTCATGGGAAAATGGGGCTGTATAAACGATTAAACATTACTGTTATATCAATAGTTTTATGCAGTTTCATTAAATAGTTTTGGCTTTTTCAGAGTACATATGGTATACTTAAAATGATGTGAGGAGATGAGCAGGGCAGTCTAACCGTTCGAACTCCTTCTACATATGGAGGTCATTATGGCAATTTACACAATGGGTATTGACGTAGGCTCTACTGCGTCTAAATGCATTATTTTAAAAGACGGAACAGAAATTGTAGGAAAATCTCTGGTAGACGTAGGCACCGGCACCAGCGGTCCGGCCCGCGCTATCGAGGAGGTTCTGGCAGACGCAGGGATGACAAAGGATCAGCTGGATTACACTCTGGCTACCGGCTACGGCCGCAACTCCCTGTCTGACATTGCGAAAAAGCAGATGAGCGAGCTTTCCTGCCATGCGAAAGGAGCTTCCTTCCTGTTCCCTAAAGTTCACACAGTTATCGATATCGGCGGTCAGGACGTAAAGGTTCTGCACATCGATAACGGAGCAATGACAAACTTTCAGATGAATGACAAGTGCGCAGCCGGAACAGGCCGTTTCTTAGACGTAATGGCCCGTGTCCTGGAGGTAAAGGTAGAAGATCTGGGAAGACTGGGCGCCATGTCCAAGAAAGAAATTGGAATCAGTTCCACCTGCACCGTTTTCGCTGAGAGCGAGGTTATCAGCCAGCTGGCTATGGGAACCGATAAGTGCGATATTATTAACGGAATTCACAAGTCAGTCGCTCACCGTGTGACGGGACTTGCTCACAGAATCGGAGTTGTGCCGGATGTGGTTATGACAGGCGGCGTGGCTCAGAACAGCGGCGTGGTAAACGCTTTACAGCAAGAGCTGGGCTGTGAGATTCACATTTCCCCACTTACACAGTATAATGGCGCGCTGGGTGCCGCGCTTTACGCATATCAGGCAGCCACACGTCAGAAATAAATTTCACAGAAAGAATGGAGGATAATTATTATGGCAAAACAAGTTAGTCCAGGCGTACTCGCCCTCCGCAAGGTAGTTGACGACGTCCATAAAGAAGCGCGGGAGGCAAAGGCAAGAGGAGAGTTAGTAGGATGGTCCTCTTCCAAGTTCCCATGCGAGCTGGCAGCAGCATTTGACCTTCATGTTATGTACCCGGAGAACCAGGCAGCCGGTATCGCAGCTAACCGTTACGGCGAGATGATGTGCCAGGCAGCTGAGGATCTGGGCTATGATAATGATATCTGCGGTTACTGCCGTATCAGCCTTGCTTATGCAGCAGGTATCCGTGTATCCCGTAAGTACGATCCTGAGACAGGCGAGTACATTATCGATCCGAGCACAGGAAAGCCATTAAAGGATGCTGACGGCAACGTAGTAATGGGCGAGGACGGAAAGCCGGTTAAGGATCCGAAGACACAGACTCCTTACCTGCAGCTTGACAACCTCCTTGAGATTGAGAAGCTTCCGGACGGACCGGAGAAGGAGAGACGTCTTGAGGCTATCTCCCCAATCCGTCAGATGCGTATTCCGCAGCCAGATTTCGTTCTCTGCTGCAACAACATCTGCAACTGTATGACAAAGTGGTACGAGAACATTGCCCGTATGTGCAATATTCCGCTTATCATGGTAGATATTCCTTACAACAACGACGTACACGTAGCTGACGAGAACGTGAAGTATGTGCGCGCTCAGTTTGACAAGGCTATCAAGCAGTTAGAGGAGCTGACAGGCAAGAAGTTCGACGAGAAGAAGTTTGAGCAGGCCTGTGCAAACGCTAACCGTACAGCTAAGGCATGGTTAAAGGTATGCGACTACTTACAGTACAAACCAGCTCCATACAGCGGTTTCGACCTGTTCAACCACATGGCTGACGTCGTTACGGCACGTGCCCGCGTAGAGACTGCAGAGGCATTCGAGCTGTTAGCTAAGGACCTTGAGGAGACAGTTAAGAAGGGCGAGACTACAACTCCATTCCCGGAGAAGTACCGCGTTATGTTCGAGGGTATTCCATGCTGGCCGAAGCTGCCTGCACTGTTCAAGCCTCTGAAGGCAAACGGCGTAAACGTAACAGCCGTTGTATACGCTCCGGCATTCGGCTTCGTATACGATGGTATGGACGAGATGGCGCGCGCTTACTACAAGGCTCCGAACTCTGTCTGCATCGAGCAGGGTGTTGACTGGCGTGAGGGCATCTGCCGCGACAATAAGGTAGACGGCGTTCTGGTTCACTACAACAGAAGCTGTAAGCCGTGGTCCGGATACATGGCAGAGATGCAGCGCCGCTTCACAGACGATCTGGGAGTTCCATGCGCAGGCTTCGACGGAGACCAGGCAGATCCTCGTAACTTCAATGCCGCACAGTATGAGACACGTGTACAGGGCCTGGTAGAGGCAATGGAAGCAAACAAGCAGGCAAAGGAGGCATAATCAAATGAGTATCAATACATTATTAGATGAATTTAAAGTAAAAGCTGCCACACCAAAGCAGCAGCTTGCTGAATATAAGGCTCAGGGAAAGAAAGTAGTCGGCGTTCTGCCATACTACGCTCCGGAAGAGTTAGTTTATGCTGCCGGTATCGTTCCTATGGGAATCTGGGGTTCCAACACAAAGACTATCAGCCGTGCGAAAGAGTATTGTGCAACCTTCTACTGCACAATCGCTCAGTTAGCGCTTGAGATGCTGTTAGACGGAACCATGGACGGTCTGGACGGAATCATCACTCCAACTATCTGCGATACGCTCCGCCCGATGAGCCAGAACTTCCGTGTAGCTATGGGAGATAAGATGTCTGTTATCTTCTTAGCTCATCCGCAGAACCGTTTCGAGGAGTTTGGTCTTCAGTTCACAGTAGATCAGTACAATCATGTAAAGAAAGAGCTGGAGAAGATTGCCGGAAGAGAGATCACAAACGACGATATCCAGAACGCAATCAAGGTTTACAACGAGAGCCGCGCAGCACGCCGTAAATTCGTGAAGCTGGCTTCCGATCACTGCGATGTAATCACTCCAACTAAGAGATCTGCCGTATTAAAGGCATTCTACTTCATGTTAAAGGACGAGTATATCGCTAAGTTAAACGAGTTAAATGCAGAGCTGGAGAAGCTTCCGGTATGCGACTGGCAGGGAACAAAGGTTGTTACTTCCGGTATTATCTGTGATAACCCGGCTCTGCTGGCAGCCTTCGAGGAGAACAACATCGCTATCGCAGCAGATGATGTTGCTCATGAGTCCCGTTCCTTCAGAACAGACGTTCCGGAGAACGCAGATCCGATGATGGCTCTGGCACAGCAGTTTGCAAATGTTGACTATGAGGTTCTTCTCTACGATCCAAAGTCCAGCGAGAACCGCCGCGGCGAGTTCGTTGCCAACCTGGTTAAGGAGAGCGGAGCACAGGGACTGGTTCTGTTCATGCAGCAGTTCTGCGATCCGGAGGAGATGGAGTATCCATACCTGAAGAAAGCATTACAGGCAGCAGACGTTCCGCATATCAAGCTGGGTATCGATCAGCAGATGCGCGATTTCGGACAGGCTCGTACAGCAATTCAGGCCTTCGCAGATGTGCTTGAGATGAGAAAGTAAAAAACAGCAAAAACGGCCAGAGGGAGCCTGACGAGGTTCCTTTCCGGCCGGTTTTGGGGGAGAGATACGCTGGACGCAGCAGAGTCTTTCCGCTGAAACAGCTGAAAATAAAATGAACGGAATAAAAAGAACAAAAAAAAGTTCCCCACCGGCAGAGGTTTTCACACCCACCGGCGGGGCTTTTTCGTTGCTTTTAGTGTTTGGAAGTTCAGGCAGATATCAGACCTGCTTAAACGTGTGGCCCATGTAGTAGGACAGCTCCGCCGCGCTGTGGCGGACCTGCTCCTTCATGTGCTCCAGATGCACCTTGTCGGCAATCCGGCTGTAGGGCGCAATAATGCCCACAGAGGCAGTGACGCTGCCGTTAATGCCAAAGACAGGAGCTCCGATCCCGATGGCGTCGTGGACGTATTCGCCGTGGGAGACGGACAGGCCGGTCTCACGGATTTCGCGAAGCTCTGCCAGAAGGCCGCTCCGGCTGGTCTGCGGAAACGCCTCCGGACGGTCTAAGACCTGTCTGGTGTAGTAGTCCAGGTATTCCGGGCTCTGGTAGGCCAGAATGACCTTGCGGATGGCTCCGCAGTGCAGATCCAGCTCGTACCCGAATTCTTCTACCACCTTTAGGTGATTGGGGCCGTCTACCTTATCAAGGACAAGGCCTTTGTCACCCACCTGGATCACCAGATAGGAATCTTCTCTGGTTACATAAGAGAGATTTTTCAGGATGGGAAGCGCCGCATCCTGGATCCGGACATTTGAAGCTGCAGCGCGGCCCAGAGAGATCAGGGCAGGCCCCAGACAGTAGGTGTGGGTGTACTCGTCTCTTATGACATATTTCTTCTCGCAGAAGGTATGGAGGATTCGGTGGATCGTGCTGGGCGGAAGCTCCAGCTGCTCAGACAGCTCTGCGATGGATATTTTGTGATCTGCTCCTTTTAAAACCTCCAGGAGATCCAGGGAGCGCATGAGGCTTTGAATCATAGAGTCAACCGCCTTCCATTATTGTTCCGGTTCTTCATCTTCCACAATGGTGGTAGCGGAAGATGAAGCAGTGTCTGGAATATCCTCTTCATCAAACATAGACTCGCCGTCCATTGGCTCGTCGTCCAGGAACTCCATATCGCTGTCTAAAAAGTCGTTCTGCGTCTCATCAGCTTTCTTCTCTGCCTCAGGGCTTTGTTCTGCTGCTGGATGTTCTTTTGCAGAAGCAGGCACAGTCTCTTTTTGAGCGGAATCTGCCTTTTCCGGAGTCAGGGAAACATAGTTGCGCTTCGCAGAGGCTTCCTCCTCCTTGCTGTCAAATTCGTCTAAATCCTCTTCAAAATCATGGAAATCCTCCTCCAGCTCTTCGTGGAAGGATTTGTATCTGAGAAAATAGGTAATTCCAACGGCAGTTCCCGCCAGAGCGGCCAGGACTGCGAGTTTTCCAAACTGTTTTTTTGCCATAGTATACTCCTTTTAATATCATTTTTAGTTTATTGTATTTTTGAACTGTTCCGCTGATGTATCAGGAACCTCAAACTCCGCTGTGCTTCGTTTGAGCAGCGGGAGTAAGGAATCTCAAACTTCACTGCGTTCCGTTTGAGTAGCGGGAAGTACGAAGCTTCAAAAGGGAGCTTCGTACTTCCCTTTATTGTAATACGATTTGGAGGAAAAATAAAGGGATTCGGTATGAATAAATTGTGAAAAATAGAATAAACTAAAGAGGAAACTGTAGTAAGAGGAGGAAAAACATGGATTTTATGGGAAAAATCAGATAATAATAGAAAAAAACAGGGTGGTTTTGCTGAGATTGGAAACGGCAAAATAAAAAATATATAAATTTCCTAAAAATTAGCACTCGACTCTTGACAGTGCTAGTAAAGCGTGATATAACTTGTGTTGTAAGTGAGAAAGGTAAAGATTTACAGGAAACAGACAATAACAGGAGACAGTCGGAAGAAAGCCGAACTGTTCCGCTGTCAGATTTTAGAAAAACTACAAACAGTAAGGAGGAGTCAGTAATGAAATTAGTGCCATTATTTGACAGAGTTGTTTTAAAACAGTTAATTGCAGAGGAGACTACAAAATCCGGTATTGTGCTTCCGGGACAGGCGAAGGAGAAACCGCAGCAGGCTGAGGTTATCGCAGTAGGACCAGGCGGTGTAGTTGACGGCAAGGAAGTTTCCATGCAGGTTAAGGTTGGCGACAAGGTTATCTACTCTAAATACTCCGGAACAGAGGTTGAGGTAGAGGACGAGAAATACGTTGTAGTAAAGCAGAACGACATTCTGGCTGTGATTGAGTAAGCCAAACGGTCAGGACGCGCATCAGAAAACAGCAGAAAGTAAATTCAAATAAATCGGAGGTTGATCACCATGGCAAAGGAAATTAAGTACGGCGTAGAGGCCAGAAAAGCGCTGGAATCAGGCGTAAATCAGTTAGCAGATACAGTACGGGTTACACTGGGACCGAAGGGAAGAAACGTAGTTCTTGACAAATCTTTCGGCGCTCCGCTGATTACAAACGATGGTGTGACCATTGCAAAGGAAATCGAGTTAAAGGACGCCTTTGAGAACATGGGCGCACAGCTTGTAAAGGAAGTGGCTACTAAGACAAATGACGTAGCGGGAGACGGCACAACGACAGCGACCGTATTAGCTCAGGCTATGATCAACGAGGGCATGAAGAACCTGGCAGCAGGCGCTAACCCAATCGTTTTAAGAAAAGGTATGAAGAAGGCCACAGAGGCAGCTGTAGAGGCTATCCAGAACATGTCCAAGACAGTAAAGGGCAAGGCTGATATTGCAAGAGTAGCAGCTATTTCCTCTGCTGACGACGAGGTAGGCCAGATGGTAGCAGACGCTATGGAGAAGGTTTCCAAGGACGGCGTTATCACCATCGAAGAGTCCAAGACCATGAAGACAGAGCTTGACCTGGTAGAAGGTATGCAGTTTGACCGCGGCTATGTTTCCGCTTACATGGCGACAGACATGGATAAGATGGAAGCAAATCTGGACGATCCGTACATCTTAATTACAGATAAGAAGATCTCCAATATCCAGGAAATCCTTCCGCTGTTAGAGCAGGTAGTTCAGGCAGGCGCTAAGCTGTTAATCATTGCCGAGGATATCGAGGGCGAGGCTCTTACAACACTGATTGTCAACAAGTTAAGAGGAACCTTCAGCGTAGTGGGCGTTAAGGCTCCTGGATACGGCGACAGAAGAAAAGAGATGTTAAAGGATATCGCTATCCTGACAGGCGGCCAGGTTATCTCTGAAGAGCTTGGGCTCGACTTAAAAGAGACAACTATGGATATGCTGGGACGTGCAAAATCCGTTAAGGTTCAGAAGGAGAACACAATCATTGTGGACGGCTGCGGAAACAAGGATGAGATCTCTGCAAGAATCGCTCAGATTAAGGCTCAGATTGAGGAGACTACCTCTGAATTTGATAAAGAGAAATTACAGGAGAGACTGGCTAAGCTGTCCGGCGGCGTTGCAGTTATCCGCGTAGGCGCTGCTACAGAGACAGAGATGAAGGAAGCAAAGCTCCGTATGGAGGATGCGTTATCCGCAGCTAAGGCAGCTGTCGAGGAAGGCATCATCGCAGGAGGCGGTTCCGCTTATATCCACGCTACAAAGGAAGTGGAGAAGGTTGTTGAGGCTATGGACGGCGACGAGAAGACAGGCGGCCGCATTATCTTAAAGGCCCTTGAGGCTCCGCTGTTCCACATCGCTGCCAACGCAGGCCTGGAAGGCTCCGTTATCATCAACAAGGTAAGAGAGTCTGAGGTAGGAATGGGCTTTGACGCATACAATGAGAAGTATGTAGACATGGTAGAGGCAGGCATCCTGGATCCGGCCAAGGTTACAAGAAGCGCTCTTCAGAACGCTACAAGCGTGGCTTCCACACTGCTTACTACAGAGTCTGTAGTTGCAAACATCAAAGAGGAGACACCGGCTGTTCCTGGCGGAGCAGCGGAATGGATGATGTAACATCCTCTGAAGTCTGAATCGATGAAGAGATGAAGAAATAAGTAAGAATAAATGGGAAGAGCAGAAAGGTTCCAGCGGCTTCCGGCTGGAGTGGGGAACCTTTCTGCTCTTCCCGTTTTTTTAGTCAGACGGTTGAAAGTTTTCTGTTTTTCCTATTTTTCTTACTGCGCCTGCTCGACCACCACATATCCGCCGTTCTTGTACACGGCGGGGCGGCACTGGCCCTTCTTGAACACGGAGATAAAGTCGTCCAGAGTAGAGACGGTTTCCGGAAGCCAGGTGGCGTAGACGCCTACTTTGGACGGCACGTGACAGTCGCTGGCTCCGGTGCACTGGATTCCCAGCCGCTTTGCGTAGGAAAATGCCTTGCTGCAGGCATCCGGAAGGGTGCTTCCGTTCAGAGCCTCAATCCCGTCTAAGCCTTTGACAGTGGCCAGATTTTCCTCCAGTCCCCTGTTATTGTTTCGAAACGGATGAGCGGCAATGCACACGCCTCCGAAGCTTTTTACATAGTCTACAAATTCCTGGGCTGAGATGCGCTCAGAGGGGACTTTGGGCGCTCCGAAAGCCAGGATGTCGCCCTGGAGAGAGTAAAATTCATATCCCACAAAAATGGGAAATCCAGTCTCCCTTGAATACTGTTCCGCGTATTCCTTGATTCCAATATCGTCATGATCCGTAATGCAGACGCCGTCTAACCCCTTCTCTTTGGCAATCTCCACAATTTCCTTCAGCGTTAAAAAGCTGTCTTTTGAAAATGTCCGTTCATGCATATGAAGATCTACAAACATTCCGTAACCTCCCTGTGCCCGCTCTGCGTTTCGTCCGGTTTCCCAGGCTGTCTGCCGGCGGATGAGACACCGGATCTACTGCGGGATTCTGTAAAAAATTGTATCAGCACAGGAGAAAGAGAGTCAAGGAAGAAAGAGGGGCCTGTTGATAGAAAAAATCAATAAATCGCCACACTTATAGAAAATTCTATAAATGGGTATAAAAACAGGGGAAAGCGTTGACGGAGAAACAGGAGAGGGGTAGTATAAATAATTGAAATAAAAAGCAGAATGCTTTTCGCAGTACAGCACGGCGCAGCGGGCGCTGACGCGATTGTATCAGGAGGAAATGGAACATGAAAAAGAAAAGTCTGGCAGGAATTATGACAGCAGGCCTGGCAGCTCTTATGCTGGCCGGATGCAGCTCTCAGGGCGGACAGGAGACTACAGCTGCGTCTGCAGAGAGCGGAGCAGCCCAGGAGTCCTCTGCAGCGGCTGAAGAGACAGAGGCTGAAGCTGAGGAGAAAAAGGCGGACGGAACCTTAAAGGTAGTGGCAACCAGCGAGGATTATGTAAAGCTGTTTGACAAGTTTACAGAGGAGACAGGAATTAAGACAGAGCTTTTATCCATGGTCTTCCGGAGAGGTGCTTTCCAAGATTAAGGCTGAGGGCGGAACGCCTATGGCAGATCTCTGGTTCGGAGGCGGAATCGACGCGTTTATGGGGGCAAAGGAGGACGGCCTGCTGGAGCAGGTGAACTTTGACGAGGCGGCTAACCTGGCTCCAGAGTACAAGGACGCTGACAACTACTGGTTTGCAAAAGGTCTTACAGTAGTAGGCTTTGTGGTAAATAACGATATTATTGAGGAGAAAGGACTGGAGATTCCAAAGTCCTGGGCCGATCTGACAAATACAGCCTACCAGGGCGAGATCATCATGTCCAACCCGGCTATTTCCGGAACTAACTATGCGGTGGTAAACGCAATTCTCCAGGCTAAGGGAGAAGAAGAGGGCTGGAACTATTTCGAGGAACTGAATAAAAATATCGAGTACTATTCCAAGAGAGGAAAGGATCCACTGACAAAGACCATGGCAGGCGAGTTTGCCATTGGAATCGCTCCTATGGATCGTGAAGTGGACAAGCTTCAGGAGGAGCAGAACATGACTGCCGTTTATCCAGAGGACGGAATTCCTTACGTTCCGGAGGGAGTCGCTGTATTTAAGAATTCTGAGGGGGCAGAGGAAGCCAAGGAATTCATCGAGTGGTTCTATTCTGACGACGAGAACCTGAAGATGGCAGCTGACATTGACAATAAAGACACAATTAAGATGGTGAAGCCGGACATCGAGGGGCTGGAGCTTACCTTTGACGTAGAATCTCTGATGGATGAGGATTTATCCTTATTCGGCTCTCAGAGAGAGGCTATCCTTGCCAAGTGGGACGAGCTGGCAGGCGATAAGTCTGAAAATGAGTAGGCTGACGACGAAGAACAGACAGAATAGAGGAAAGAGGGTATCTGGCTTGGATGCCCTTTTTTCCTGCGCAAAAGACAGAAAGGCCTTCCTGGGACTTTGCGGAGACAGGCTGTTATTCTGCGCCATGGCGGCGGCTGTTCTTCTTTTCGTCCTGTGGCCTCTCCTTGGAATTGCCGCTAAAAGCGTGAATCTGGGGGAGGGCGTAAGCCTGGCTGCCTATGAAAATTTATTCCGGGAAAACGGCGTTCTCATCCGCCACAGCGCTTTTACAGGCGTGCTGGCAGCTGTTTTTTCTACGATTCTGGGAATTGCGGTGGCCCTCTTCATTGTGACAATGAAGGGGAGGATGAAGGGGATTTTCATGGGGATCCTTCTGATGACGATGGTCTCCCCGCCGTTTATTTCCTCTCTGGTCTACATCCAGCTGTTTGGAAAGAGGGGATGGATTACTTACCGTCTGCTTGGACTGATGTTAAGCCCTTACAATAAGTGGGGCATTATTATCATGCAGACAGTTCATTTCGCTTCTTTAAACGCCCTGTTTGCAGTGGGAATTCTGGAAAAGCTGGACCTGCGCCTTCTGGAGGCGTCCAGAGATTTGGGGGCCTCTCCGGCCCAGACCATGAGGCGGGTGGTGCTTCCCATGCTGAAGCCTGCGGCGGGGATCTGCTTTATCCTGTCCTTTATCCGCTCGGTGGCTGATTTCGGGACTCCGGCTGTAATCGGAGGAAGATATAATACCCTGGCTTCTGCCATTTACATGGAGTTAATCGGCTACGCGGATCTGGAAAAAGCCTCTGCCATGAATATGCTGCTGCTCCTTCCGGCGGTAGCGGCCTTTCTGCTGTACCGCGTTCTGATGCGGCAGGCAGATCGGATGACAGCGGCGGATGGACAGAAACAGGGAAAAGGCGGCCTGCCCCTTCCCCTCGCCGGGTGGTTCGGAGCAGCCGTCAGACTGCTGTCCTCCCTGTTTTTCGTGATGATGACGCTGCAGTATCTCTGCATTTTCCTGACGGGGTTTTTAAAGTCCAAAAAGGGACGCTATTATTTCTCGCTGGATCACTTTAACGGTCTTCTGACCTACAATATAGAGAGCCTGGCCAGAAGCGTCCTGTATTCCCTGATCACGGCGGCGGCGGGAACTCTGTTCGCCATGCTGTTCGCCTACTATCTGGAACGGAGAAAGGTGAGATTCAGGGGCTTTTACGATTTTATCGCCACCATGCCGTACCTTCTTCCAGGCACCTGCTTTGGAATCGGATATATTCTTGTTTTTAACAGGGAACCGCTGAAAATGACGGGAACGGCGGCCATCATCATTTTGAACATGATATTTAAACAGCTTCCCATGGTCATGAAGCTGACAAGCGCTTCCCTGGCTCAGCTAAACAGCCGGGTGGAGGACGCGGCCAGGGACCTGGGAGCGGGACGCTTTTTTGTGACGAAAGATATTGTGATGCCGAATTTAAAGCGCACCTTTGTGACAGGATTTATTTACAACTTCTCCAGCGCCATGACCACGGCGGGAGCCGTGATGTTCTTAATCAGCGCCAGACACAAGCTGGCAGTGTACACGCTGTTTGACGCGATCAATTCGGGAGAGTACGGAGTGGCGTCCCTGATTTCGTCCATGATTATTGTAATTACCATCGCTGTGACAGGCGGAGT
>ENA-OQAB01000642-OQAB01000642.1-human-gut-metagenome-genome-assembly--contig:-NODE-642-length-18189-cov-2.619588_pt1 | contig 18189 bp, 19 predicted proteins | sample MGYA00242490_ERZ504517 | MGnify/ENA primary metagenome ERZ504517 (study PRJEB26092, sample SAMD00036298) | human gut metagenome | host: Homo sapiens | study: EMG produced TPA metagenomics assembly of...
CTCGCATGCTTGTTCCAGATGGAATAGATTGATTTTACGCGGGCAAGTATCCGGTATTTTAATCCCATCTTATCCAGTTGTGTACGGATTGGGGGCAGTGAAGTCGTTGAAAACCTTGTCGCGTTCGGCAGCTGTGGCATTCAACTTCTCTTCTATTTCCGCATATTCTTCGGGATGTTCATATTTGAAACTTAGATTCTCAAGCTCTGTTTTTATTTTAAGAGGCCCAGACGGTTGGCGAGTGGCGCATAGATGTAAAGCGTTTCGCCTGCAATCTTATATTGCTTGTTGGGCAACATGGAACCGAGGGTACGCATGTTGTGCAAACGGTCGGCTATCTTGATAAGAATTACCCGGATATCGTTCGACATGGTGAGCAGCAACTTCTTGAAGTTCTCTGCTTGTGCTGAAGCACGGTCACCGAAAATTCCGCCGGATATCTTGGTCAGTCCGTCTACAATTTGGGCAATCTTCGGGCCAAAGATATTCTCAATGTCTTCTACTGTGTAATCAGTGTCTTCTACCACATCATGCAGCAGGGCTGCACAAATGGAAGTAGAACCAAGTCCGATTTCATTACACACAATGCTGGCAACAGCAATCGGGTGCATAATATAAGGTTCGCCCGAACGACGTTTGATACCTTTATGCGCCTGATTGGCGAAGTTGAAAGCCTTCGTAATGATTTCAACTTTCTTGCGATGTTTAGTGTTGAGATAATCATTCAGTAGTTCGTGGAACGCTTGATTGATCATCTCTTCATCACTTATTTCTTTGGGGGGCAGATTATCCATAATTGTTATCCTTTCACTTGCTTAGTTCTGCAAAAATAAGCAAATTTCCGAACGATGCAAGCAGGAAGCTGTTTATTTGTATATTTTCAATCGTTTTCCTGCTGCAATTTTGGTGTTGGACATTCCATTCCACCTTTGTATATCCTTAATTGTGACGCCATACTTACCGGCGATGGTTGACAAAGTGTCTCCACTTTTTATTGTGTAGTAGGTCAGTTTGCCTTTACCGGCAACGGCTGTTGTCGTTTTGCGGGTTGAGGGGGTGATTTCCTTAACAGCAACGGTTTTTCCGGTTGCGGAACAATTCGTCGGCGCGATGTGCATAGATTGTGTCTTGCTTATCTATAAAGGTACTGATAGCATCGATAGGAAGTCTTAAAGTATAAGGCTTGCTGTCACCCGGAATCATTTGCTTCTTATATTGCGGATTCAAGCTCTTGATTTGATCCAAAGGTACGTTGCAAAGATCAGCAATCTGTTCGAAGTGCAGGTTCTTGTTCACTTGTACTGTGTCGGTACTTGCCGGGATATTTGTTTCCATCGGACAAATATTATGGTCACAATAGTAAGTCATCACATAATTAGCGGCGATAAAGGCAGGTACGTAACCACGTGTCTCTTTAGGCAGGTAATTATAAATTTTCCAGTAATCCGTTTCGCCATTGGCACGGCGGATTGCCTTGTTGATAGTACCGGGACCACAGTTATAAGCAGCAATCACAAGATTCCAGTCTCCATAGATATCGTACATTTCTTTGAGATAACGTGCGGCAGCCCAAGTTGCTTTAATCGGGTCGCGTCGTTCATCTACCAGGCTGTTTGATTCCAAACCATAGATCTTACCTGTACCGATCATAAATTGCCACAGACCGGAAGCGCCTGCGCGCGACACGGCAGAGGGGTTCAGTGCAGATTCGATAATCGGGAGATATCTAAGTTCCAGTGGAAGTCCGTATGCATCCAATGCTTCTTCAAAAATCGGCATATAGAAGTTGCAGGCACTCAACATGAAAGAAACCTGATTGCGCAAGCGTCCTGCATACATATCGATGAATTTGCGGATAATATCATTATAAGGCATTTCCATGATAGCCGGAATGCGTGACAAGCGGTCGATATAGACAGAGTCGCTGAATAAAGGGTTGATTTCAGCTGTACTGCAATCTTTGCCTAAGTCAATATAATTTTTGGCTTTCCAGTCGTTCAACAGACTGTCAAGTGGATATGTCATACTTTTAGGCAGGTCGATGCTTTCTTTGCGTTCAGTTCCATTTTCACGAATCACTACATCTACACTTTGCGCTTTTACCTGCGACGTTGCCACCAGTAAAAGAAAAATAATCGAACAATAGTTAACTAATTTCTTCATGCTTCAATAATAAGATCAATCTAAATTGTGTTTTTAAAATCGTAATACGCATTGCAGACCAACCGACTTGCTTTTTAAACTGCTGGAGCGGAACTGGTTGTTATTGTCGATTACAGCCGGTTCTACTTTCATACTCAAGTCGGGGGTTATATCGAAGTTAGACAACTCTGCATCTACATAAGCGTCGATGATAGAGATCAGGTAAACTCCGATAAAAGCAAATATACTAAGGTCCCGATAACGACGGAACATATCTTTTCTTCGTTTTAGTGTGTTTTTTAGCTGCTCCTCATTATAAGTGGAGTTCGGGGGCAACAAATCTTCGTAACTTTTCGTATTCGGATTGCTGTCCATAATGTCCAGATAGGCTTGCGAATAGTCTTTGTACATCTTACCGTTCCAACTTAAGGCGTAAGCACAACCAGCAAATCCTCCATATATAATAGGTAATTTCCAGTATTTACGGTTGTAAATCTGTCCTCCACCGGGGAATACGACTGCCAACCACGTTGCTTTGGTCGGATTCGGGATAAATATTTTCTTGTTAATATCTTGAGCAGGTGGCGGCACAGTGTCGGTCTTTACAACAATGGAGGCAGGTTGCTCTATCTTTTTCAACTCTTTCTTGTTGGCTGCATCCAAGCTGTCCGCTATCTGTATTTTAGCAGCTGACAAACTGTCGATGGCCGGAAGTTCTTTGGATGGTATGATTTGGATAGAATCCTTCTTCACCGAGTCCTGTATAATTGGATCACGATGCCTTCGTGCACGGGCTTTCGGCGCTTCGCGCTGTATGATTGTTGTATCTTTCCGTGCCGGAGTAACAGTGGATTGTGCATACACATCAATCCCTGCCACCTGTAAAAAACAGAGAAGCAGGGCGCTGACTAGTAACTGATATTTCTTACTTTTTCTTGTCATTTACTTCTTTAGCGTATCGAAGATTTCCATGATACGTTCCAGTTCCTCCTCGTTACCGAAAGGAATACTGATCTTGCCTTTTCCCTTTTCAGAGCAGGTGAGTTGTACCTTGGTGTTGAAAAAGCCGGAGAGTTGTTGCTTCAATAAGTTGAATTCTTCAGGAAGTTTGCCACGTTTGGGTGTTATTTTCCGTGTGCCGCTTTTCACAGCTTCTCCTTCGCTTAATGATTTAACAATTTCTTCTACTTTGCGGACTGAATATCCGTGTTCTTGTATTTCTTCGAATATTTTAACTTGTAGTTTAGGGTCGCCTAATGAAATCAGTGCACGGGCATGTCCCATGTCTAACTGCTTGTTTTGCAGGGCCATCTGTATCGGAGCCGGCAATTTCAGTAAGCGCAGGTAGTTGGCGATCGTCGTTCGTTTCTTTCCGATACGTTCGCTAAGACGTTCCTGTGTCAGTTCGTACTGATCGAGCAGATGCTGGTAGGCAAGTGCGATTTCTACGGCATTCAGGTCTTCACGCTGGATATTTTCAATCAGCGCCATTTCCATCATGTTTTCGTCGTCGGCAGTGCGTATATAGGCAGGGATTGTTTTCAGTCCTGCTCTTTGTGACGCACGATAACGACGTTCTCCCGCGATGATCTGATACTCATCGTCCGAGAGTTTGCGTAAAGTGATAGGTTGGATGATACCGATTTCCGCAATGGAATCAGCCAGTTCCTGCAATGCTGTTTCGTCAAACTCACGGCGGGGCTGGTTGGGATTGACAGTAATCTTTGCCAGCTCTATTTCATTAATGGAAGAAGACCCTTCGGTTTTCACATCATCCATTGAGAGCAAGGCGTCGAGACCACGTCCTAATGCATTTCTTTTTTGTGTTGCCATATCTTCTTCTTTCTTTTATTTATTTCGGTTGATAATCTCTTTAGCAAGAGCCAGGTGGTTTTTGGCGCCGGTAGATTCCGCATCGTAAAGGATGGTCGGGACACCGTAGCTGGGAGCCTCGCTCAATTTCACATTTCGTTGAATAACGGTGTTGAACACCAGTTCCTGGAAATGACGTTTCACTTCGTCGTAAATCTGATTAGCCTGACGCAGACGAGAGTCATACATTGTCAGTAAGAAACCTTCGATTTCTAAAGCCGGATTCAGTTTCGACTTGATGATTTTGATGGTATTCAACAATTTGCTGATACCTTCAAGAGCAAAATATTCAGCTTGAACGGGGATAATCACGGAGTCGGCTGCCGTCAGGGCATTGATCGTGATCAGTCCTAATGAAGGCGAACAGTCTATCAGGATATAGTCATATTCTTTCTTCAAAGGTGTGAGTACTTCTTTTAGTATCTTTTCTCGGTTTGGGAGGTTCAGCATTTCAATCTCTGCTCCTACGAGATTGATGTGCGAAGAGATTACTTTCAAAGAATCAATCTCCGTATCAAGGATAGCGTCCTGTACGTTGGCTCTGTCAATAATACATTCATAGATAGTGCATTCCGACTGCTTGATGTCTACTCCCAGACCGGAAGAGGCATTAGCTTGCGGGTCGGCATCTATCACGAGTACCTTTTTTTCCAGTGTAGCAAGTGAAGCTGCGAGATTAATCGTAGTCGTTGTCTTTCCTACACCGCCTTTTTGATTGGCCAAAGCAATAATTTTTCCCATATTCTCTAAATTTATTGGCAGCGAAATAAGTGATAAATCCTTAGAGCGCCTACGAAAAAAGAGAAACTTTGCAATTTCTGTTGATAAGTCGCCTGTTTTGTTAATAACTGTCGGACGAAACGGTTACCAAACTTCGACAGGTTCATCATCTACCTTTCTCTTTATGAGCTTGCAAATATACATATTTATATTGGATATTTATTTCTTTTTTTGCTCGCTTGCAGAAGATTAAGATTTGTAAACGGGTAGGAGTGGGGGTGAAAGAGACTTTTCGATCTGATGCGGGGAGGTGTTTGGTGGTACGGCTTCTTTTTGTTACTTTTGTGCGAATATAAAAAAGGAAAGGATTGAATATATGGAAAAAGAGAAGCCGTTGATACTTGTTTCGAATGACGATGGCGTGATGGCTAAAGGTATTAATGAACTGGTGAAGTTTCTTCGCCCTTTGGGTGAGATTATAGTGATGGCACCTGATGCTCCGCGTTCCGGTAGTGGGTGTGCGCTGACGGTGACGCAGCCGGTTCATTACCAGTTAGTAAAGAAGGAAGTGGGCTTGACTGTTTATAAATGTTCGGGAACACCGACCGATTGCATCAAATTGGCACGAAACACAGTGCTCGACCGGACTCCGGATCTGATAGTCGGCGGTATCAATCATGGAGATAACTCTGCCACTAACGTGCATTATTCCGGTACGATGGGAGTGGTGTTTGAGGGCTGTTTGAATGGAATTCCTTCTATTGGCTTCTCCTTGTGCAATCATGCACCCGATGCTGATTTTGAAGCTGCCGGACCTTATATCCGCAGCATCGCTGCCATGATCTTGGAAAAAGGACTTCCTCCTTTAACTTGTCTGAATGTGAACTTTCCCGATACAGCCGATATAAAAGGAGTGAAAATCTGTGAGCAGGCGAAAGGACGTTGGACGAATGAATGGGCTGCCTGCCCTCGTCTGAATGATCCTAACTATTTCTGGCTGACCGGTGAATTTACCGATCATGAACCTGAAAACGAGAAGAACGATCATTGGGCTTTGGCAAATGGTTATGTTGCTATCACCCCGACTACGGTTGACGTGACGGCTTATCACTTTATGGACGAACTTAATAAATGGTTTAATTAGTTGAAATTTGAAAGTTGGAAAAAGAAAGCATGACGTCCTGTTAGTCATCTATCCCTACCAACTCTCAACTCTCAACTCTCAACTCTCAACTCTCAACTCTCAACTCTATGAAGTATTATCTGATTGTCGGTGAAGCTTCCGGCGACTTGCACGCCTCTCATCTGATGGCTGCCTTAAAGGCAGAAGACCCGCAGGCTGATTTTCGTTTTTTCGGAGGTGACTTGATGGCGGCTGTCGGAGGAACGATGGTGAAGCATTATAAGGAGTTGGCATACATGGGATTTATCCCTGTATTACTCCATCTGCGCACTATCTTTGCAAATATGAAGCGTTGCAAAGAAGACATTGTTTTCTGGGAACCGGACGTTGTTATTCTGGTAGATTATCCGGGATTCAATCTTGATATTGCCAAGTTTGTCCATGCAAAGACACAGATACCGGTTTACTATTATATTTCTCCGAAGATATGGGCGTGGAAAGAATACCGTATCAAGAATATAAAACGAGATGTAGATGAGCTTTTCTCCATTCTTCCTTTTGAAGTGGAATTCTTTGAAGGAAAGCATCAATACCCCATTCACTATGTAGGAAACCCTACGGTGGATGAGGTGGCAGCCTATCAAGCAGCTCATCCGAAAAATAAGGAGCACTTTATTGCGGAGAACCAATTGGAGGATAAGCCGATTATCGCTCTTCTTGCCGGTAGCCGGAAACAGGAAATCAAAGATAATCTGCCGGATATGTTGAAGGCTGCTTCCGCTTTTCCTGATTATCAGCTTGTCTTGGCCGGTGCACCTGCCATTGCTCCCGAGTATTATAAACAATATGTAGGAGAGGCGAAAGTGAAAATCATTTTCGATCAGACTTATAGCCTGTTGCAGCATGCAGATGTAGCTTTAGTTACTTCGGGTACAGCTACGCTTGAGACGGCATTGTTTCGTGTTCCTCAAGTGGTTTGTTATTACACTCCGATCGGGAAAGTGGTTTCTTTTTTTGCGGCGTCATATCTTAACTGTGAGATTTATTTCGTTGGTTAATTTGATTGCTGACCGTGAAGTGGTAAAAGAACTGGTGGCAGATACGATGACCGTGAAGAATATGCAGAGCGAATTGAGAAATATCATTGAAAATGAAGCGTATAGAAATGAGATGCTTTCGGGGTATGAATATGTAGCCGAACGGTTAGGACCTGCCGGTGCTCCTCGTCACGCAGCTCGTGAAATGCTGCGTTTGTTGAAAAAATAACTTTCTTTTTCTGAATAAACGTAAAGCCGGTGCAGTAAATGCCCGGCTTTTTTATTTATAAAGCAGAAGACTAAAATAAAGAAAGGAAAAAGATATGAAAAAAATTTAAGTGGCTTTTAGGAATCTTATTATTGGCATTAGTACCAATGTTGCAATCATGTGATGATGATGGTTATTCTATTGGAGATTTCAGCTGGGACTGGGCGACTGTTCGTGCAACCGGTGGAGGAGGATATTATTTGGAAGGTGATAATTGGGGGGTGATTGATCCGGTTGCTACTTCTATTCCTTGGTTTAAACCGGTGGACAGTGAACGTGTTGTGGCTTTTTTCAATCCTTTGTATGACATGGAGGGAGGAAAAGGAGTTCAGGTGAAGATGGAAGGCATACAGGAACTGTTGACAAAAGAAGTGGAAGATATGTCGACAGAGGAAGAAGCGGAAGAATTCGGAAATGATCCTATTCTGATTTATCAGGGTGATATGTGGTTGGGAGGAAAGTTCCTGAACGTAATTTTCCGTCAGGAGTTGCCTCGTTCGGAGAAACATCGTATCAGCCTTGTGCAAAATAAGATGGAACCGGGAGAGCCGGGCGAACCGTCAGAACCGGGAACATTGAATGTGGATGAAGATGGTTACATACATTTGGAACTGCGTTATAATACGTATGAGGATGTGACTGACTATTGGGGATGGGGACGAGTTTCTTATAATTTGGAAAAATTCTTCCCTACGCCGAAAGATTCCTGGGTAGCACCCAAAGGGTTTAAGGTGACAATAAACTCAAGAGAACATGGAGAAGGAAGAGTGATTGTGCTTGATCTGGATCATCCGGTCGGTGTACCGGAAGCAGCAAAGGATGTTCATTCCACTTCTTCGATCCGATAACCTAACTATGATTTACTGTGTGTGAAAAAGGTCGGGATACTTCCGTAGAAGTTCCCGACCTTTTGTATTTTGTTTCAGTTCTAATCGATTGAGAAAGAATCCCCCGTTAGAACCATGTTAATGCATATAGATAAACGACTGCTGCCGGTATAGCCATCAGAGAACTGTCAAAGCGGTCGAGCATCCCACCGTGTCCCGGAAGAATGGTTCCCGAATCCTTAACGTGCAACTGGCGTTTCAATAACGATTCCGTCAGGTCGCCCCATGTGCCGAATATAACAACCACCAGTGCCAGTCCTGCCCATTCAATCATTGACATAAATGGGAAGTAGTGAGCGAGTATAAAAGATACTCCGATTGCTACCACTCCGCCGCCGATAGAACCTTCCCATGATTTCTTGGGAGAGATACGTTCAAACAACCGGTGTTTGCCGATCAATGAACCGATGCAATAGGCTCCCGTGTCATTCAGCCAGAGGAAAATAAAGATAGATAGCGGTAGGATAGGATTGTAACTTACGCTACTGTATTCTGATGCCGGATCGTTATGGAATGCCAATACATTTAGCAAAGCAAAAAGGCAGTCCGATATAAAGTTGGCTAAGCATAGAATAAGCCCAGTTAAGTACCGGGTTTTCCTTTTTCAGATACAACTCGCTAATCATCATGTAAAGCAATAAAAGCACATACGGGATGAATATCTTCGAATCGGCCGCATCAATGCAGAATCCCATGACTGCAAGGAATAGGTAAGCCCCGCCGAGCATATTAATGGTCTTGTTTATCTTCACTCCTTCTGCGCGCATATTTACCAGCTGTCCGAACTCATAAATGGTCAGTGCGCTGATAGCGGTGAACACGAATACCAAAGCTGAATGCGTCATAAAGGATGCACCCTACCAAGATGGCAACGAAGAGTACACCCGTAATAGCTCGTTTTATGAAATTATTAATCAAAATCTATTCGTTTTAATTAGTTGGACCCGTTAGCTTGTTCTTCCCATTGGATTTACCCTCTACGGTAACTTTGCCCTCCACAGTAACCTTTTACCTTCTGCGGCAACTTGGTGTCTATGGGTGCTTGTTCTTCCTTTGCGGTATTTTCAGCTTCCTCTTCTTTGATTTCTTTTTCTTCTTCTTTCAGCTTTTGGGCAAGTTCTCTTTCAGCTCTTGCGGCATCCTGGCTTTCTTTAGCAGCCATGATTTCTTCCGAGCGGGAAGCCCAAGGGCGTTTACCGAAGATACGTTCAACGTCTTCCGCGAAGATTACTTCTTTGTCAATCAGTAATTGCGTCAGTTCGTTGTGTCCTTCTTTATTCTCGGACAGAATTTTCTTGGCACGGTCATACTGCTCGTTCACCATTCTCTTGACTTCTTCGTCAATCAATTCGGCTGTCTTTTCGCTGTATGGACGGTTGAAAGAATATTCATCGTTGTTGTAATAACATAAGTTCGGCAGCTTGTCGCTCATACCTAAATAGGCAATCATGCCGTATGCCTGCTTAGTCACCCTTTCCAGGTCGTTCATGGCACCAGTTGAGATGCGGCCGAGGAATAAATCTTCAGCGGCGCGTCCTCCCAAAGTAGCACACATTTCGTCCAGCATCTGCTCCTTGGTAGTGATCTGACGTTCTTCCGGCAGATACCAGGCAGCTCCTAATGCACGTCCGCGAGGAACGATTGTAACTTTAATCAATGGGTTGGCATATTCCAACAACCAGGAGATAGAGGCGTGTCCTGCTTCATGCAAAGCGATGGAACGTCTTTCTGCTTCCGTTGTAATCTTGGTTTTCTTTTCCAGACCACCGATGATGCGGTCTACCGCATCCAGGAAGTCCTGTTTGCTTACGAATTTCTTTCCGTGGCGGGCAGCGATCAGTGCAGCCTCATTGCAGACATTGGCAATATCCGCACCCGAGAATCCCGGTGTCTGACGTGCCAGCAAGTCCACATCTACACTATCGTCTATTTTAATCGGGCGCAAATGCACGCCAAATACTTCTTTACGTTCGTTCAAGTCGGGCAGATCCACGTGTATCTGACGGTCAAAACGTCCTGCACGGAGCAGTGCCTTGTCGAGTACGTCTACACGGTTGGTAGCAGCAAGGATAATCACACCGCTATTGGAACCGAAACCGTCCATTTCTGTCAGCAACTGGTTCAATGTGTTTTCGCGTTCGTCATTTCCTCCCATTGCAGGGTTCTTGCCACGAGCACGTCCTACGGCATCAATCTCATCAATAAAGACGATACAGGGAGCTTTTTCTTTAGCCTGTTTAAACAAGTCGCGAACACGGGATGCACCTACACCCACAAACATTTCCACGAAGTCGGAACCTGCCAATGAGAAGAAAGGCACATTCGCTTCGCCGGCCACAGCTTTGGCAAGCAATGTTTTACCGGTCCCCGGAGGGCCTACCAGCAATGCTCCCTTGGGTATCTTACCTCCCAAATCCGTATATTTCTGCGGTTCCTTTAAGAACTCTACGATTTCCTCCACTTCTTGTTTCGCTTCGGCCAGTCCCGCTACATCTTTAAATGTAATCTTGATGGCTCCGCCTTTTTCAAAAAGCTGGGCTTTGGATTTTCCTACATTAAATACGCCGCCGGGGCCACCACTGCCGCCTCCGCTCATACGGCGCATGAAGAATATCCATAACGCAACCAGCAAGACAAGCGGGAGTACCTGAATCAGAATTGCGGGGAAAATATCCGATTTGGGCGGATAGTCGGATGAACCGTCAAAATGACCGGCTTCCTTTTCTGCCTGCAAAAACTCTTCCAGTTTATCGGTAGACGGGGTTCTACTTGTAATGACAGGGGTGCGTCCCACCTTGGTAGAGTCGGCTCCAAAAACAGCCCCTACGGCAGTCGGTTTGAGGAAAGCTTCGATTGATTTATCTTCATAACCCAATACTTTGCTGACATAACCCTTTTTTACATAGTCCTGAAACTCGCTGTAAGTTACAGCTTTGCTTCCTGCTCCTTTTGAATCACTGCCCCACCAGAGGCCGAGAAGCATAAGGGCAATAATCATATACATCCAGTTCAGGTTGAACTTGGGCATATTAACCTTATTGTTAGGTTTATTGCTATTGTTATTGTTGCTATTATTATTGTCCATAATCATTAATTAGTCTAGATCGGGGATTTGAGTAAGTTTGGCATCTGCCCAGAGGTGCTCAATATTATAAAAAGCTCTTGTCTCCGGCAAAAAAACGTGTACCAATACATCGGCATAGTCCATAGCTACCCATTCTGCATTCCGGAGTCCGTCGATTGCATAAGGCTTGCTGTCCGCACCTTTGCGTGTAAATTCCTTGATTGAATCTACTATTGCACTCACTTGACTGGGAGAATTTCCCTGACAGATAACGAAATATTTACAGATGGTATCTTCTATGCTGGTTAAATCGGCAACGACTATCTTTTTACCTTTTTTCTCTTGAATTCCTTCTTTTATTTTTTCAATTAATACTTTAGTATCGTTCATTCCTGTAATTGGGATTAATAATTCATGTTCTCTATTTGTTTATAACAAAAAAAGGTGACCCTTTGTTTCTGATAATAAACGTGATATTTTTGACAAATATACGCTGATTTATTGGATACAAGAAAGTTATCCCTCAAATTTTTGTGATTTTTTAGTGGAGATACTTTTGTTTGGAAAGCTTATTTGGACATTTTTGCGAAAAAAAATATCGGATTTGTTTTGAATTCCCAAAATATTTGTATCTTTGCACCCGCAAACGAAAATCATTGGGCTATGGTGTAATGGTAACACTACAGATTCTGGTCCTGTCATTCCTGGTTCGAATCCAGGTAGCCCAACAATTTATAAGACAAAATAAGCTAAAAGCCGTTATTACCTAGTAATAACGGCATTTTTTGCATGTTTAACAGTATGTGTCTCTAAACTTCTCACCATCAAGAGGTCACATTATAGGTCACTGGAAGTTTTAAAAAAACAGTTCCTCGGTGGCAAATTCGGTGATACGAATGCATGTTGATAGTCCGAAAAACGCTAATCTTATGAAAAGCCGTGAAGTTGATTGATAAAGAATAAATCCTTAAACTGGCTGTCGTCTTGTTTAGTAGAAAAGAAAAACAGGTTTTATAGCTCAAGTAAGTATAAAACCTGTTTCTAATTTTTCTAAATCGGGCAGAACTCTTATTCTTCTGCTTTTATTGATTCATCGATTACTTTGATCTTTTGTAATACCAGTTCCAAGTCTGCTTTCAACTTATCTACCTTGCGGTTCAATTCAGTCAACAGGCTGCTGCCTTTCTTAGAAGTAGAAGTCAGGAAGCCCAGATTGTTCTCATAAGTCTGAAGCTCATTCTTCATATTCTCATAAGTACGTACCAGCTTTTCGCGTTCTCTGTACAGAGATTGAGTACCGCTTCCCTGGATATTGCTGATATTCGAACGGAAGTTACTTAACTTCTTGTTGGAAGCATTGATGTTAAAGCGGTCGAATAGCTGATCGATGATTCCGTGATACTGCTTGTATAACTTATCTTTTTCTTTGAACGGCACATGACCGATAGAGTTCCACTCTTTCATTAAATCCCGAACCAAGGTACTTGCTTCTTCGGTATCCATGCTTTCATCAATAGCGGATAACTTCTCGATCAACGCTTTCTTCTTTTCCATATTCTCTGTTTCTACAGAACGTTGTGAAGAAGTAGCTTTGTTCTTTTGTTCGAAGAAGTAGTCACAAGCTGTGATAAACCGTTTCCAGATAGCATCCGAGTGTTTCTTGGCAACAGGTCCGATGGTCTTCCATTCTTTTTGAAGTTTGGTCAGTGCATCGGCAGTTACTTTCCAGTCTGTACTATCTTTCAAGGCTTCCGCTTTTTCGCAGAGCGCTTTTTTTCTTTTCCAGATTCTCGTTCATTCCTTCTTTCAGGCTCTTGAAGAATTCTCCTTTCTTCTTGAAGAAATCATCGCAGGCATGGCGGAAACGTTCGAAGATCTTCACATTCATCTTCTGGGGCGCAAAACCAATGGTTTTCCATTTGTTTTGCAAGGCAATCACTTCCTGGGTCTTGTTTTCCCAGGCAGAGAATGTTTTCAGTTCATCATACTCAATCGCTTCAACGATTTCGCAGATGACGGTTTTTTTGATCCAAATTATGCTGTTCGGCTTCTTTCAACGATTCGAAGTGCTGCTGATGGCGGCGGTTGACAGCGGTAGAAGCTGCTTTAAACCGATTCCAGATTTCATCACGCAGTTCTTTGGCTACCGGACCTGTATCGCGACTCCTGATGCAACTTCTGAAGTTGGTGGAAAGCGGAAACAACATCTTCCTTCGTCAGCCAACTTTTTCGGCAGCTTCGCAGAGATGTGTTTGATTTCCAGATTCTTTTTTGAAGTCATTATTCGCGGAATTCTATTGTTCAGTTTCAATAAATCGTAGAACTTCTCTACATATAATTGATAGTTTTTCCAAAGTTCATTCACTTTACCTTGCGGCACCAGTTTCGTATCATTCCATTGCTGTTGCAGCTTCTTGAACTCTGTATAAGATTTGTTGGCGTCATCTCCGGATTCCACCAATTCTTTCAGTTCTTCAATAATGGAAAGTTTCACTTGCAGGTTTTCTTCCTTTTGGCGTTCCAGCTCGGCAACCTGTTTGCTGCGTTTTTCCTTGATAACCCCCATCAGACGTTTGAATTCTTCTTCCGTCGGGTCCTCTTCGGCAACAAAATCTTCAATGTTTCCACCGTTGTCTGTAAACTGTACCTTAGCAGCTTCCAACTCGGCATTATGTAACTTGTAGAATGATTGTTTCAGATTGTCAATATCCTGCTTGTTCGCATTTTCAGCATCTTGCGCAAGCTCTTTTAGCTGGTTTAGTACATCTTCCTTAGTGGCAGGTTTAGGAGCTGCTTCAGGTTGAACTTCGGCAGTAACATCTTCAGCCGGAGTCTCTGTAATAGCTTCAGAAACCTCGACTGTTTTCTTTTCTTCTTCTAATTCCCCTTGGTTCAAGGGTTGATTAGTGTCATGAGCGTCCATCATTGTATATTAGTTTTGGGTCACAAATTAATGAAATAAAACGATTACTTCATACTATTTTGCTTATTTTTTTTTGTTTATCGTGTTTTTATGACAATAAACGGTTTATTCCCATGTACAACATCATTCCGATGATGTCATTTGTAATGGCTATAAACGGACCTGTTGCAATGGCTGGATCGATTTTGAACTTCTCCAATGTCATCGGTACCAGTGTCCCGAAAATAGAAGCGAACATTACCACGGCAAACAGGCTGATGGATACGGAATAGGTGACCGTAGCCGTTGCGCCGAACCTGATAAAGTTGTAGGTGTATACTAATAAGGAGATAATAGTGGCATTAATTAAAGCTACTACCGATTCCTTGGTAATCTGCTTGAACGTGTTTTTAGCGTCCAGCGAGCTGTTTGCCAAACCTTGTACGATGATTGCCGAAGATTGTGTTCCGACATTTCCTCCTGTACCACCGATTAGCGGGATGTACAGTGCCATTTCGGGATGGGCAGCAAAGGTGGAGTCGAAATTACCCAATATCATAGAGTTGCCGATTCCGCCGATCATACCGATTAATAGCCAGGGGAGGCGGGCGGTGGTCTGTCTCAATACATTATCGTCTGTTTCTACGTCCTGCGAAAGACCGGATGCCAACTGATAGTCACGTTCCGACTGCTCACGGACTTCATCCATGACGTCGTCGACGGTGATTTGTCCCACAAGCCGACCGATACTGTCGACAACGGGGATAGCCACCAAGTCATACTTCTCAATCGCCTGTACTACCTCGTCAATGGGAGTATCTACGTGTACCGAAATCGGATCTTTCTGCATCACGTGTTTCACTTTGGATACAGAAGGGGAAGTAATCATCTTTTTGAGCGGGAAGATACCTCGCAGACGTTCGTCATCGTCAATGACATATACGTAATAGATTTCGTCCAGCTCTTCCGCCTGTTGCCGCATCTCTTTCAGACATTCGGGCATACTCCAGTTTTCGTTGACGAGTACCATTTCCGTACCCATCAAACCACCGGCGGTATTTTCGTCGTATTTCAACAAGTCGACGATGTCTCCTGCCTGTTCGATGTCCTCGATGTGCGAAAGAACCTCTTCCTGCTTGTCTTCATCGAGTTCACGCATCAGGTCTACGGCATCATCCGTGTCCATGTAGTCAACGAAACGTTTGGCGATTGTCTCCGAAGGAAGCATTTCGAGCAGCTCTTTACGAGCATCTTCGTCCATTTCGACAAGCACGTCGGCAGCAATTTCGTTATCGAGCAGGCGATAGACGAACTTAGCCTCTTCCGCATTCAGGTCATTGCACAATTCGGCGATGTCGGCCGGATGGAGGTCGATGAGAAGACCTTTTACCTTGTCGGCGTCTTTTTGCTCAATAAGGTGTTTAACGTTGTCAATGTATTCCTCGTTCATCTTTTTGTTTACGATTAAACGTTTTACAAATTACGGGTTTCGCTCACTATCGGTCAGTTACCGGATGCGGTGGCTGTTTTCAGCGCTTCTTCCACCTGGTTGGTCAGACTGATGAATTCTTCCACCGACAGTTGTTCCGGGCGCTTGTTAAATAATGCATCCTCCGTCAGCGGGCAGTCTTTGCCTAAAATCGGCTTGATAGAGTTGCGTAATGTTTTGCGTCGTTGGTTGAAGGTGGTCTTCACCACTTGTTTGAACAGTTTTTCGTCGCATCCCAGTTCCTTGGTATCATTGCGGGTCATGCGGATGACGGCGCTTTTCACTTTTGGGGGCGGGTTGAAAACATGTTCGCTGACGGTAAAGAGATATTCTACTTTATACCATGCCTGTATCAGTACGCTCAGGATGCCGTAGGTTTTGCTGCCCGGTCCGGCAGCGATACGTTCGGCTACTTCTTTCTGTATCATTCCGGTACAGCAAGGGATGATGTCCTTGTTTTCCAGCATCTTGAAAAAGATCTGGCTGGAGATGTTGTACGGGTAATTACCGGTCAGTACGAAAGGCTTTCCGTCGAACAACCGGTGAAGGTTCATTTTCAGAAAATCGTCTTCGATAATGTGATCTTCCAGTGACGGATAGGCTTCGCGAAGATAAGCAACCGACTCATAGTCAACTTCTACGACCTTTACCAATCGGTCTTTCTTTACTAGAAACTGGGTCAATACTCCCATACCCGGCCCCACCTCTAAAATAGGCAGTTCGGGGAAGGTGTCGACTGTATCGGCAATATCTTGCGCAACTTTCAGATCTTTCAGAAAGTGTTGTCCGAGAAACTTTTTAGGCTTTACTAATTTCATTTACCAACTAAATAATTACTTTTGCAGCTGACAAAGGTAATTCTTTTAAATGAAGAACGTACCACTATTTATTAAAAAATAAATGATGTGTCAGCGAAGCTAATGAAGAATTAAGGATGAAGAAACTATTAAAAAAGACGCTGAAACTGATATTACCGGTTGTTTTAGGCGGCTTTATCTTATTCTGGGTATATCGCGACTTTGATTTTACAAAAGCGGGCGATGTGTTGTTACACGGTACAAATTGGTGGTGGATGCTCTTCTCGTTATTGTTCGGAGTGTTTGCACAAGTCTTTCGTGGTTGGCGGTGGAGACAGACATTGGAACCGTTGGACGCTTTCCCGAAAAAGAGCGATTGCGTGAATGCTATCTTCATTTCATACGCTGCCAGTCTGGTGGTTCCCCGGATCGGGGAGGTGAGCCGTTGCGGAGTGTTGGCGAAATATGATAATGTCTCGTTTGCCAAGTCGTTGGGAACAGTCGTTACGGAGCGGTTGGTCGATACGTTGACTATTCTCCTCATCACAGGCATCACTGTATTGCTCCAATTACCGATATTCGTCACTTTCCTTCAGCAGACCGGAACGAAAATCCCTTCATTAGTCCACTTGTTGACTTCAGTGTGGTTTTATATCATTCTGTTTTGTTTTATTGGTGTGGTGATACTTCTTTATTATTTAAGAAAAACGTTGTTCTTCTATGAACGGGTGAAAGGATTTGTATTGAATATATGGGAAGGAATTATGTCTTTAAAAGGCGTGCGCAACATTCCCCTCTTTATTTTTTATACACTGGCTATTTGGGCTTGTTACTTTCTCCATTTCTATTTTACATTCTATTGCTTTGCCTTTACGGCACATTTGGGTATCCTTGCGGCATTGGTCATGTTTGTTGGCGGCACGTTTGCCGTAATTGTGCCTACCCCTAACGGAGCGGGACCCTGGCATTTTGCCATCATTTCTATGATGATGCTTTATGGAGTAAACGTGACGGATGCCGGAATATTTGCCCTGATTGTACACGGTATTCAAACCTTTTTGGTTGTTTTATTGGGTGTGTACGGCTTGGCTGCTCTGCCGTTCACCAATAGACATCGGGCGTAAATTTTTAGCTAAAAGTGTATATTCTTACATGTTTTTGCCAACCTCCTTTGTCATCTGAAAACTTTTCCATAACTTGGCACTGTTTAATTATCAGATTTAAAATAGTTTTAAAATATTTATTATGAGTACCATTCTTTCTTTAGCTCCACAGAATGTGTGGAAGCATTTTTATTCGTTGACTCAGATTCCCCGTCCGTCAGGACACATGGAAAAGATTACAGCATTTCTTTTAGGTTTCGGAAAAGAGCTGGGGCTGGAGTCTTTTGTAGACGAAGCAGGTAATGTGATTATCCGTAAACCCGCCACTCCGGGTATGGAAAACCGGAAAGGTGTAATTCTTCAGGCACACATGGATATGGTTCCGCAGAAGAACAACGATACTGTACACGATTTTGAAAAAGATCCGATTGAAACTTATATAGACGGTGACTGGGTAAAAGCAAAAGGCACTACTCTGGGCGCAGACAACGGACTGGGTGTAGCTGCTATTATGGCCGTATTGGAAGCAAAAGACCTGAAACACGGTCCTTTGGAAGCTCTTATCACGAAAGACGAAGAAACCGGCATGTACGGTGCATTCGGCTTGAAGCCGGGTACACTGAACGGAGAGATTCTTTTGAATCTGGACTCGGAAGATGAAGGCGAATTTGTATATTGGTTGTGCCGGAGGTATGGATGGTAACTGCAACTTTGGAATATAAAGAAGTAGCTCCCGAAGCAGGAGATATTGCAGTGAAAGTTACATTGAAAGGATTACGTGGCGG
>ENA-OQAB01000644-OQAB01000644.1-human-gut-metagenome-genome-assembly--contig:-NODE-644-length-18181-cov-2.739614_pt1 | contig 18181 bp, 26 predicted proteins | sample MGYA00242490_ERZ504517 | MGnify/ENA primary metagenome ERZ504517 (study PRJEB26092, sample SAMD00036298) | human gut metagenome | host: Homo sapiens | study: EMG produced TPA metagenomics assembly of...
GCAATAAATCCTCGGTTCGCGTCTTCAAAATCCTGACGGTCGTTGAAATTCAGTTCCGTATTTACAGTTTCATTAGCACGGATGGTATGTTCCGATAGCCGGTTTCTGTGCCCAAAGAACTGACGGAATGACCGTCATGGAGAGTGCCATAGTCAAAAATTTTATTTTCATTGTCATACTGATTTGATTACGTTGCAAAATTACTGCGTTATTTCATGCTTGTAAATGCGTTTTTCTGCATTTGGTTTGTATATTTGTACGATTATTAATGAGAATATGCTTTATTAACCTAATTTACATGTTGTTTTGTATGATTCAGCCCGTATTCACATTCGACAACTTGCTTCAACGCCTACAGCTGGGCAAGGATGCCACTCCTTTCGTCATCTGGCATGAAAAAGACTTGTTCGGTACACACGACAACCCTGTAAAGATAGACCTTCCCTGTCTGTTTCTTTGCTTGGACGGAGAAATGCTACTGGACATCAACCTGCAACCCTACTGTTTCAACCGTGAGCACCTGCTTTGCTTCACCACACCCTGTGCCTGCCGCATTGTAAGCCGCAGCCCCGGTTTCAGGTGTGTGGGTCTGCTGCTTTCAAAAGCCTTTTGGCGGCAACTCGTCCATATCGAGCGGACTTTGGGGAAGATTGCCATACGCAATGCTTTCATTGCCCTCAATGAAGACGAACACGAACGGTTGAGCCGTTTCTATGACCTGCTGTGTCTCTGCGCTGACGCTTCCGGCTTGAAAGATTCCTCAGGAACTCTTTATCCGCTCATTTTGGGAATGTTCTGCCAAGTACGCAATGTCTGCCGACGCTTGGAAGATACCGTCATCCCCGCATCACACAGCGAGAAGATATTTTATGACTTTCTTGATTTGTTGCACACCCATTACTGCCAACAGAGGCGCGTATCATTTTATGCAGATGAACTTTTACTGACCCCCGTCACCTCACTACCGTTATCCGGCAAGTAAGCGGGCGAAGTGCCGCACGGTGGATAGAGGAATACATCGTACTTGAAGCGCAGATCCTGCTGCGTAATTCTTCCAAAGCTATCAAGGAGATTGCTTATGATCTGGGATTTAATGAACAGTCACTTTTTTCCAAATATTTCAGTAGGGTTTCGGGTAGTTCACCTGAGTCATATCGCCTTTATTCCACTGCAGATTAGACAGGGCAGTTTCAGCTAAATTCCCTGTTTTTACGAACTTATTATATAAAATCTGTTTATAGGATTTCTCATTCTATACTTGAAATAGTGACATCGTCAAATTCATCCATATAATTGATGAGTCGTTCGTTGTGATTGCCACGTTTAACTTTCATCTCAATGCTGGCCTCGAATATTTCACCTTGTGAGGTACGACGGTCACGCAGTTCATAAGAATAGAGTTCGATGCAGTCTTCCTTTATTTGGTTAACCACCCGCTTCACGCTCTCTTTCTTAGTTGCTGTAAAGGTAAGTTGTACTGTAGTAGTTCCAAAAATCGGAATAAAGGAATTCATGACTTCCAGTCCGAAAAGCACCATAGCTGTAGCTATGCCGGCTGCTATATACATGCCAGTTCCACAGGTCAATCCGATAGCTGCCGTCACCCATAATCCAGCAGCAGTAGTCAGACCACGCACTACATTCTTTTGAAAAATAATGGTTCCCGCTCCAAGGAAACCAATACCGGAAACCACTTGTGCCGCTACTCTCGATGAGTCTTTCAAATCAAACCCAAAGCCATATTGTGATACAATACAAAAAAGGGCACTACCCAATGCTACTAAAAAATGTGTACGGAATCCGGCTTCTTTTGAACGGTATTCACGTTCTATTCCTATGATTCCTCCTAAATAAGAGCTACAAATAATCTAAGTGTTATTTCTAAAATCATATTCATTGTCTATGTATTTTTTATTATTCAAAATAGTATCCCATATTTATGTTGATTCGAACATTGGTGGCATTATCGGAACTTTGCGCAAAAGCATTGTTCCAATCGTTTCCTATCCATGCGTGGTTATGCCCGATGGCATAATCAACATAAACAAACACCGGTCCATTACAAGTGAACAGCCTGTCACATTCTGAAAGCTGTCGGAATAGCCTCCTACACGTTTATGCAATAAACTGAAATCATTATAAAGGCATATCTCATCCAGAAAACCTTTTCGGAACGGAATGTGATAAGCTAATGCCATAGAATAAATATCTGCTTTTGAAGTTACTTGGTAAGTTGCCCCGAAAGCAGCCAAAGTGATTTGATGGCGGGTATCCATTGATTCGTCCGCTAAATGGATGTCATAAGTGGTATATTGTGCCTTGAAATTCCAACGCTTGTAATCAAGCACATAATGCAGGGCGGTAGCCCATCGATACCCCATTGCCCCACTATCCAGATGATAGACTCCGCCCACCAAAACGGAAGCACCCGCTTGATGTTTCCATTTGTTACCCCATTGGTAGGTAGCATGAATGTTACCTTGGTTCACTTCCTTGTGTCGTCCAGCAATATCATATGAATATCGGTCTGTTGTCAGTTCTGACTTGTCTCCGAAATCTGTCAATCCCGAATTTTTAAAGAAAGCGGCTTGTACTTCCCATTGCCGGCTACGGAAAATGTATTTTAACCCCATATCTGCGTCATCTTCCAGTCCCACATAATATTGGAGATTGAAAAAATAACTGTTTGACGTATATGGCAGTATTCCGAACGGTACCGTTGTAAGCCCCATTTGCAATTGGTTGTTTTTTATCAAACTGATACCCCAACCACCCTTGTCTTAACATTCCTCCCCCTGATGAAGAAGGGTAAAAACGATAATCGGCTGAAAGCTGGAATTTATGATAGGATGCATCTACATTCAGCCGAAACACATCAAATCCAAAATCCCCGCCACGTTTTCGGCATCCCGCTTTCCAGTCCGAATAATTATAATTGAAACGGAGTGCCCCACCTATTTTTAATACAGGCTTCTCTTTTATACTGCTATCAGGAGTTTTTGCCCTGACCGGGATTATCCATCCGGCCATTAAAATAGCCATCAATAAATATATCTTTTTCATTATTGTTCTGAGTTTATAATGTTTTGTGCCCGTTTAAGGGCTGCGTTGATATGGGGACAAATGTTTTCCTCATTCAGTAAACTGTAAAATCCGGAATTGTGAAGAGTGGCATGTACGTTTTCATTCACTCCGGAGAGTACGATTCTGATGCCTTCCTTGTGGCTCATACGACAGAGACTTGACAAATTATTCACTCCCGTGGAATCAATAAAAGGTACCCTGCGCATACGGATAATGCGTACTAAAGGTTTGTCGCCAAGTTCTGCCATCACTTCTTCAAACTGAGTGGCAATACCAAAAAAATAAGGTCCGTTAATTTTCATACACCTCCACACCATCGGGAACAGCAATTGTTTCTTCGCTATCCATATACAGATCTGTTTCTTCGCACGGTTTGATTTCATCCTTAATTACAGAGATTTCTGTGGTTTTCATCACACGCCCGATAAATGACACGCAAGCTATGAGTAACCCCATTTCTATGGCAATGGTAAGGTCGAAAATAACCGTAAGAAAAAAGGTGATGAGCAATACAGCCACATCCGACTTGGAACCTTTGAGCAACTCTCTGAAACTTCTCCATCCGCTCATATTATAGGAAACCACCACCAATACACCTGCCAGACAAGCCATTGGGATATATTGTGCCAACGGCATAAGTAACAACAATATCAACAGTAGCACGACAGAATGGACGATTCCAGCTACAGGTGTATGCCCGCCGTTATTGATGTTAGTCATGGTACGAGCTATGGCACCGGTGGCCGGAATACCTCCAAACAGCGGTGTACACATATTTGCCACTCCGAGGGCAATCAGTTCAGTATTGGAGTGATGGCGGTCACCTATCAGTCCATCAGCCACTTGTGCAGATAACAAAGATTCTATGGCACCCAAAATGGCAATAGTGACGGCAATAGGGAAAAGCTCTTGAATTGCTTTCCAATCAATGGATGGAATAACAACCTCAGGAAGAGACGACACGAGAGTAAACCGTGTTCCGATAGTGTCTATGCCCGTTATGCCACAATAATTACCGAGAACCCATACAACAAGAGTAACGATAAGAATCGCCATTAATGATCCCGGTATCTTTCGTAACAGCCGGGGAGTAAGCAGAATGATTCCTATACTCAACAGGCTGGTCAACACATTCCAACCATTTATACTGTCCATATGACGGATATAAACCATCCATTTACCGATAAAATCACCTGGAACTTCCTCACTTGCTAAATCCAATCCCAATACGTCAGCCATTTGCGTGGTGAAGATTGTCATGGCTATACCGGCCGTAAATCCGACAATGATGGGATAAGGTATAAACTTGATCACAGTCCCCAGTCTAAATACTCCCATGAGTATCAATAGTACACCAGCCATAAACGTGGCAATTGCCAATCCGTGGAAACCATACTCTTGGACAATGCCATACACTATGACGATGAAAGCACCAGTCGGTCCTCCAATCTGCACCTTGCTTCCTCCTAAGAATGAAATGATGAATCCTGCAATAACGGCTGTAATAATCCCCTTTTCCGGTGAAACACCGGACGCTATGGCAAATGCTATGGCAAGCGGCAATGCCACAATACCGACAATAGCACCGGCCATCAGGTCAGACACGAACAAGGATTTGTTGTAATGTCGTATACTTGTAAAAACTTCGGTCTAAAATTGCTTGTTTGAATCATATTAAACTCTTAATCTCCGGTAATCGTATTTATACATTTTCGTTTCCTTGTCTTTGGGTATCCAACTGTCCACCAAAGCTCTGTTTTGTTTTATCCATTCCCTTACAGCCTCGCGTTCCGTTCCCCTTGTCTGCTCAATGGCACTCATCAGTGAACTGATTTGCCGGTCCGTAAGATGAATATTCCCCAACAGTTCTGCGGCGAATGGATGTTCCTTGCTGAATCCGGTACGGGCAATCGCCCGGATATATTCCGAGACTCCATAGATATTTTTCGGGTCCTCCAATACTTTAAGCTCGTAACGGTCGAACATCCAATGGGGTGTCCATCCGGTTACTACAATCCATTCTTTCTTTTTAATCGCCTTGTCAAGAAGCGCAGTCATGGCCGGACCGCTTGAAATCATCAGTTTGTAATCCAGTCCGTAAGTTGGTATGGCCGTTTCCGTACATTTCATGATACCCGTGCCTGCATCAATGCCTACAATTTCCCCATTGAAACGTTCTGTGAACTCCGGCAGCTCCTCTATGCTGTTAATGGGGACATAAGCCGGTACCACAAGACCGATACGGGCACTGTCGAACACCTGCCCCAATATTTCAAATTTTCCCTGATATTTTTCAAAATAGGGTTTATGCGTAACGGGAAGCCAACTGTCAAGAAACACATCCGTCTTTCCACGTGCAAGCGAGGTGAATATCGGGGCGATATCCGCATTGAGCAGTTCTACTTGAAAACCTTGTTCCACAAGAATTTCACGGGCTAAATGGGTCACTGCGATACCTTCCGCCCAGTTAGGATAAGCGATGCTTATTTTATTGGGGTTGATGATACACGATGTCATCAAAATACTGCTGATAATGGTTGTGATAAATCTGAATATTCTCATAAATTCATTGTGCTAAATATGATGATTATTTCTTTTGGGCGATACCTTGAGTAATACGGTCTAAAATAATAGCCAGTATTACAACGGCAATGCCGCCTTCAAAGCCGAGTCCGATTTTCATTTGTGTGATACCTTTCAGTACCACTTCTCCCAAACCACCGGCTGAAATCATGGCAGACACCACTACCATGGAAAGTGCCATCATGATGGTCTGGTTGATGCCGGTTAGTATGGTGGGTAAAGCCAAAGGCAACTGCACCTTGAAAAGTAATTGGCGGGGAGTGGCCCCGAACGATCGGGCAGCCTCTATTACGTTTTCAGGTACTTGCCGTATGCCCAATCCCGTAAGCCGCACCACCGGAGGCATGGCAAAGATGATGGTGGCGAAAGCACCGGGAACCGTACCCAATCCGAAAAACAATACCGCAGGAATCAGATAGACGAAAGCGGGCATGGTCTGCATACAGTCCAGAACGGGACGGAGCATCCGGTTACAGCGTTCACTTTTTCCCGCCCAAATGCCGAGTGGGATTCCTATCAGCAAAGCCATGCAAGTGGAGGAAAGCACTAAGGCAAGCGTTTGCATGGTTTCCTCCCAAAATCCCATACCCCATATCAGCAACAGTCCCAGAAGAGTAAAAGCCCCCATACCTTTACCCACTTTCCACCAAGCCAGTAAACGGTCAGTGGAATAAAAACATAAAACGGGATAGCGTACAATGCCAGTTGGAAACTATCAATAAACTTTCTACGCCTACATTCAACGCATCAAAAAATACCGCACCTTCTTCGGTCAGCCATTCGATGGCTGCTTCTATATAACATCCTATATCTATCATTGTATATATCGCTTTTTTGTATTATAAATCAATTGCTTGTTGGATAATGTCGTTTATCTCTTCCTTATCCTTGCCGGTCACTTCCACAATGAGCGATGAAAGTGGAACCACTCCTTCAAATTCGCGTTCTTCATTCACCACCCAGATCGGTGAATTGGTCTTGGTCATCAGCGGAAGGATGTCTTCCACCACCGTGTCTGCGGTAATGGAATGAACCTCGCTTTTTATGACCGAAGCGATGTCTTTTACTTTCGCTTCACGCAATTTCACAAGATCTCTCAACCGGACCTCGCCTTGCAGAATACCGCCCGCATCCACTACGGGAAGTACGGTAAGTTTACGCTCTTTCATTTTGCGTATGAGTACTTCCGGTCCTTCCTTACCCAAACGTGCAACCAGAGGCTTATCCACCATAATTGAAGCGGCTGTAACGATACGGCTGCGGTCCACGTTTTCCACAAAACTACGCACATATCCATTGGCGGGTTCCGTGAGGATTTCCTCCGAGGTGCCAATCTGTTGAATCTCACCGTCGCGCATGATAGCGATACGGTCACCCAATTTGATGGCCTCTTCCAAGTCATGGGTAATGAACACGATGGTTTTCTTCATTTTCGATTGTAAGGCCAGCAGCTCATCCTGCATCTGTACCCGAATCAATGGGTCGAGAGCCGAGAAAGCCTCGTCCATCAACAGTACCTCGGGGTCATTCGCCAAAGCACGTGCCAATCCGACACGTTGTTGCATACCGCCTGAAAGCTCGTTTATCATCTGGTTCTCATAGCCGTCAAGTCCCACAAGTTTCATGCTTTCCAGTGCTTTTTGTTCGCGCTCTTCCTTACCTATACCTTGGAGTTCAAGTCCGAAAACGATATTCTGTAACACGGTACATGGGGTAGCAGGCCGAAATGCTAAATGACCATAGCCAGTTCCTTGCGACGGACGGCACGCAGTTCCTCATCAGGCAGGGTGGCGATATTCTTGCCATTGACCGCAATTGCTCCAAAGGTGGGTTTGTTAAGTCGGTTGAAGCAACGCAACAAACTGGATTTTCCGCTTCCGCTCAACCCCATAATGACAAATATCTCACCTTCATTGATGGCAAAGTTGGCGCCATTTACAGCGACAGTACATCCTGTTTCTTTCTTGATTTCCTGTTTACTCTTTCCTTTCATCAGCATCTTGAATGCTTTATTCCGTTCACGACCGAAAATAAGGTAGAGTTTCATTACTTCTATTTTCTTTTTCTCATTCATATATAACCTTTCTTTTATTCGTTAATCTTTTCTCAGACTTAAACATAAAAGCAAGTTTAATGTCTATCTGTCAAACAAATAGGCACACGGAAATTCTATTGTCATTCCATGCGGAACCACAATCATTTCTTCTTTTACTGTTTCTGAAAACAACTGCAATAGGGGCGATACTAATGAGTCTGAATCATGTGAGATAAATGGATTTATTTTCAACAAAGAATTGTCCTGATGATTCTACCCTCTAAAGGCTTTTGTTGCATGATGTATTTGCAAAGATACTTAAAAACATACGGTTAAACAAATGTTATTGGCTGGTATTCGGGACTTTTACAGCCCCATACGTAGTATGGATAATTTCTTAATATTTTTCAACAAATGGAAAAAGATGGCAAATAATCCACGTTTACAGTTTTTTTTCTTGGCGACCATTTTTATAAAGACTAATTTTACATTTTTATGTTAATTCGCTCTGTTTGTTATCTGAAAGAGCACAAAAATCTATTTCACAAAATGAATATCCGACTGGAACCCAAAGAGATCACAGATGCTTATAGTACGCCCATTGTTCAGCAGACTTCCTTTTGGTCGAAAGTAAAAGAACAGCTTGGCATGAGTTCCTGCGCTTTTGATTACAGTGTGCGCAATAGTGAACTTTATACCCACGTGGGAGGTTATACGTACACTCAAGCCGATTTCATAATGTTCTTTCAATATCTCAACCGTGAGGATTATATTGCTTACTTACCCTATGGCCCCGAGATAGAACCATCAGAAGAAAATCAAGGTATTTTTCTGGAAGAACTTTCTGAATCACTTCGTTCATTCCTACCCAAGCATTGCATAGCCCTACGTTATGACCTCAATTGGGAAAGCCATTGGTGCAAGGCGGATGATTTTGATGAAGAGGGGCGCTGGATAGGACTTCCTGGGAAAGAGTCTCAGGAGATAAAGCTCAATTACGGTACTTGTTGTCACAACCTGCGTAAAGCCAACACCAATATCTTGCCGGTCAATACCATTGTTCTTGATCTGTCCACCACAGAAGAGAAGCTTCTTGCACGTATGAAACCTAAGACACGTTATAATATCCGGTTGGCATTGAAGCGTGGAGTGGAGGTACGTTCAGCCGGAATCGAAGGATTACAAATCTGGTACAGCCTCTATAAAGAAACTGCTTTACGTAATGGGCTTCACCTGAACGATATTCAATATTTCCATTCCATATTTGCTTCAAAGATGGAATGTGACGATCCCAAAGTGAATGTAAAGCTGCTCATAGCCTATCACGACAACACTCCGTTGGCTGCGATGTTCCTGGTCTTCTCATCCCATAGGGCTACTTATCTCTATGGAGCCTCTTCGTCATCTCACCGTAATCTGATGCCTACTTATGCCTTGCAATGGAGAGCTATACAGCTGGCGCGTGAGCACAACTGCTTGGAGTATGACATGTTCGGTATCGCTCCGTATGCCGATGCCTCACATCCCATGTACGGGCTTTATAAGTTCAAACATGGTTTTGGCGGAGAAATCTATCATCAGTTGGGATGCTGGGACTATCCATTGAAAGAGGATATGTATCAATATTTTACTGCAAAGGAAATGAGCTTGCAGGGATATTACCAGCCTTAAAAACTGTTATTACGATCATGAGAAAGAAAATACGACTAAGATTCTAATTTTTTTTCATGGAACTTTATATTGATGTGCTGAAAAACAATAATTAAAGATTATTATAACTGGATGCTTGGACATGTGCTTTGGCAAACTCCACTGCCTCTGGGCGTGTCAATACCTTGAAAGGGCTGATGTATATTGCACATGGAAAAAGGTAAATACGGGTTCATCCGTTTTCATTGTTCGAGTATATGCCCGAATACAAAAGACATTCCTTTTCGAGAGGGATTACAAAGGATAATCCGTCTGGAAATGAAATACAAACGCCTGCGTGCCATATGCGATATGTTCCTAATTTATGTATCTAACCGGTCTAGCATTTTCCTATATCGTCAACTTGAACAATGAGCATCCAGTACAGGCCAATCTCGAAGACTGGTGGATAAGGAAAGGGACAAGCAGGATTTCCATAAAAAGTGTCTGAGAAGAATGCCTTCTTTTATGTTTTGCAGTTTGTCTGTTATCCATTTTTTCCATAAAAAACATCGTTGGTCTTTATAATTATTACTAGGCCCCTGTACTGGCGAAATAATCCATCATGGACACTACATATCCAAGTAACGGTATCAGTACACCGATTACATATACCATAGCGTACCCCAAAAGGACGAGAGGCAATATTTTACGGTAAAGACCGGCGATAACAAGAAATATAAACAAAAAGCAAGAACCATAAACTCCTATTTGAAAACCGGGCATCAATTCATAAACGGGTACGGGCTCGGGGTTAAGCATGGCTCCGGCCACAATGGAATAAAGACTTGCCAACAATATAAACAATGTATACAGGCAGCTCTTAAAAATCCCGGGATCGTTTCTTTTACAATAGAGAATTGTTTGGATATCACTCCTAAGAAACTCAATACCCAGCAAGAGAGCTACCATGACACCCGTATCAAAAGCAGAGAATGTATTCATTTCAATCAATCACCTTTGACGCGAAGATATGTATTTATTCCGGAATGCCACGCCTTCGCTTGTTTTACGATATGATATTGATATCCGATAGTTTGGAAAATATTTGAAAAACCTTCGTTGTATGCTTTTAAATTTGCTCATTACACTTATTACACGTTGTATCCGACAAATTGAAAATCCCAGCCATTCTTTCAATTTCTTACCTGCAAATATAGCCCTTTGCCGGGTTGATTGCGCAAGGCGGCCCCTTTCAGGGGCTGGTTGGCTAAAAGAAAATCATCCTCGCTTCGCTGCGGTATTTTCTTTTGCCAAGCCTTGCGCAATCCCCTGCAAAGGACAGTCCGGCAAGTAAGAAACCGAAAAACCGGCTCCGCGGAGCCGATCATGTCAAACAAACTAAAAAAAATGAAGGTATGAACAGAGAGACGACAGGCAAAGTCCACAAAGGACAGCAGGGTGCCAATCCGAAAATGAGAATGTTGGTTTATCGGGAAAGGAGCTATCCCGCACGGGAGGTGCAAGGCAGGGACGGAAGCTATACGGTTGTCGCAGACAGCCTGGTGCCGGAACTGCTGGACGGCATCGGAAGCCTTGACCCGGCAGCTTTCAAGCTGGACGAGGAAATCGCCTGCTATTGCTCGGACGAGGAAATCCAAAAACTGGCGGACGAAGAACTGGTAGAAATAATTTATGAATGGCAACGGTTATGACTGAAACAACAACAGCAAAGGTCCGGGAAGAACAAGTAACGGGCCTTACCGCAGAGAATGCACACCGGGTCACGATGATCCGGGAAAAGGGTACGGACCATCCTCCCGTACCGTTCCATTTCAGAAAGGAGCATCATGGAACGGGCAACTATGTACACCTGTACGGAAATCCGGAAGACCGCAATGAATTGCATTCCAGGGACTTCAAAGACTGGGAAGCCGTAGCGTTCAAACATCCGGGCTATCTGGAGGATATGTGGAAACAGGCTTGCGACGCATACGCATGGAGCTCCTTCGACCCGGAGATTCGTGGCGAGACGGACATCATGATTTACGGGGAGGAGCTGCACAACGACCTGCAAATCATGCAGGAAGAGGAACGGGATACATACATCGCCGCCTACCGGCAAAAGCTGTCCGCCCAGCTCTCGGCCCTCTCACGCTGCGCCAACCCGATGGTGACGGGACGGGGCGGATTCGATTACCACAGGCAGGAGAATACGAACAGAAGCTACCGGAACCGCTACGAGGAGTTCCGCAATTGGCGGCAAAAGGTTCTTGAAGCCGTCAGACGGAAAAAGGAAGCCGCACGACCGGAGGAAGAAAAACTGGAAAAGGCATGGCAGACGCTCAAACGCGACATCAGGAGCAGCGCCGACACCATCCACGGGATTGATACCGGACAATGCCGGGGTTATAGCCGTGCCCTGTTCGTCAGCAGCATCCTGAACAAGGTATCCACCTTCGCCAATCACGGGGAAGTGGAAATCGTCCGCAGGGCCGTGGACTTCATTTCCGAATATAACGCAAGGGTAAGGAAACCCGTCATCACCCCAAGAAACAAATTCTTCCAATTGCCGGAACTTGCGGAACGGATGCGTGAAAGGCTGAAAGCGGTGCAAAGCCGGGAAAACAAGGAAGTGTCGTTCGAGGGCGGGACACTTGTATGGAACTATGGGGAAGACCGCCTTCAGATCCTGTTTGACAGGATTCCCGAAGACAACAGACGAAAGGAACTGAAATCCTCCGGATTCCGCTGGTCACCCAGAAACAAGGCATGGCAACGGCAGCTCACCTCCAATGCCCTCAGTGCCGCCAAGAGAGTGTTGAACCTTCAAAACATCTGAACCATGAATAACGACAAACTGAAATTCGTAGTCGATTCACGCAGTTTTGACGGCAGCTGCGTGACCACCATGTCTGACGGAATACACGGCGACTACCATCATGAGACACTGGAGGAACTGAGGGACAGGGAAAAGAACCCGTACCTCATAGCCGTGTCCGGAAATACCGTCCGCAAGATGATACGCATCCACCTGCAATCCCTCTGCGCCCCGTTCAGTGAGATTACGGAAGAAAGATATTTCGACTACATGGATGTCTTGCCCCCCATCCGCCATACCCGGAATTTCTTTTTCCAGGGAGAGCCTTATCATGCGGACATCTACCGGTTCTGCTTCCGGGCGGGCGGACGCTACTTCACGGGACTCCGCTCCGTTACCACGCCAAGAAAGGAACTGGAACGGCAGATGGACAACCATTACCGGAACATTACCTTCAAAGGAGACATCCTGAAAGAAAAGCCGATGGTCATCTCTGACCACGCACGGCATGCCTCTATAATTATAGTTCCTTATCTGTTTCTTGACATAAATGGCGAGAAGAAGTTCATCTGCAACCTGATGAGAGGAACGGACGAATCGTCAGGCAGGGATGTAAGGCTGGAAACCGCCAAAATCCTGCGAAGCCTGCGCCGTCATCATTTCCTCTACTTCTCCGGCTATGAGGGAAACGACGATATGGACAAGTTCCTAGGCGAAGTGATGAAGAAAAAGCACACCCTGCTGGCAAATGGCAACTTCCTCCAATATCCCGTGAACCGGGAGTCCGTGTCGTTTACCGGAACGGTCAGGGAAACAGGCGAGCCGTTCTTCTTCCGGATTTACGACAGGGAGCTGTTCCTGCACCTGTTGTACGTCCTGAGAGGCATCAAAAGGGAAAAAGCTAAAATATAACGTGACACATAACGACGGTATGGTGACTGTCTTTCCGACCCGTCACCATACAAAAAAAACAATGAGATCATGAGAACTGTGACCGAAGAATCGTTGCGACGCAGGCTGGCCCGTCTGGAGTCGGCCCTGGAAAGCGAAAAGGCACGCCTGAGAAAAGTATGCGGCGGCATCCCCTGGGGAGCCGGGATGAGGCGTACCAAATGTACCCCCTCATTCCGAAGGGAGGACGAACTGATTGGGAAAATCAAGGCGGTGAGACAGCAACTCTCCCAAATGTCCGCAGGCGGTGACAATCACACGTTTAAAGAAACAGGCAGGTGAATGCCGGCCAATTAACTTGCAAGTCAATAATTTTAAAACCAGTTACGAATATGAACACCCGATTGGCTATAATCCGTTCAGAGGGAAAAGAACATCTCTGTTACCGGGAAGAGGAATGTTTTGTCGATGTATCCTATCCGATGGTGACATTTACCAAAGGGGAGGATGATTTTGAAATTGTCAAATGCGACCATCCGTCCATGGAAGAGACTTTCCTGTATCAGGAAAGCCGTCTCTCAATCGTGATTGAAATGTACCATAACGGCTGGCCGGCATTGTCTCTGAAAGATCCCGTGACCCATGAGATATACACGGTCCTGACGGTCAACTTAGAAGATAAGGCGGCATTCTCACTGCCTGACAGGGCATTCGTGGATATCAACAACAATCCTGATGCCATGGAGTTCCTTCTGTCTAACAAATTGGCTGAGGATACAGGTTATAGACGTCAGAGCGGCTGGGTAAGCTACCCGATGGTCACACTTAACCTTCCGACGTTTTACAGGCTTGACCCACATGCCTTTAGCGCAATATTGAATATCCGGTAATCCTTCCGGGCAATGAATCTGGTATCAACAATCAAATGGAAAGAATCATGAAAAGATATGACATAAGAGTAAGGTATTCCTTCGAGGGCACTTACACGGTAGCGGCAGAAGACCGCGATGAAGCAAAAAGAATGGTGTCCGAGGACTGCGGACTGGTTCTGGGTGGTAATATCCACACTACACTCAATGATGAAGAGGTGGACTGGAATTTCGGAATACACCCCGACATGCAGCTCCTTTCCGTGATCCGAAGAAACGGAAAAGAATCTCCGGCATCTATCGACTTCAGCGGCAGAATCGAGGAGCTGCGCGAGGATATTATCAATGAGATACGGCAGTTACTCCATGCCCACTGCATGACTGAGATACGGTTCTCTGAAGATGATGGATACGACCCGGTCTGGGTGATATGGTTCAGTAAGAACGGTGACCCGTATGAATGTATGGTAACAGGACTTCGGGTAACGGAAAACAGCCTGACCGTTCTTGCCGAGGAGAAGGAAAGCGGTGACAAAGTGGAGTGTTACAGCCCGTTTGAACTCGGTACGAGAAATATCGACTGGCTTCACGGGATGTATGATGCCGTATGGTGGCAATTGGAAAGCGAAGATGATGTTGAATCTGAAACTGAAGAATCATGAAATACCATGCGGAAAATGCGGTCTCCAGCTTCTTCCATTATATGTGGAACGTCTGGAGCATAGAGGAATGCAAGGTCGTGTTCGGCGATATGTACCGGCACTTCTGGGACAAATGGAACGCACAGGCGGAAAAATCCATCTATGGTGCGGCGGAACGATTTTACATGGAACTTTCGGAAGACAACCGGAGGTTACTGGCGAAACGTGCCGTCTTGATATGTGACGAATGACGCTTCAGGAACAGGAATATGAACATTGAAAAGCAAACATTATGCAAGGAAACATTATCAATCTAATCTGTAACTCATGCAGTTGCAACAAGGCGGAAGCACAGGAATATCTGGATTCCGAACTTCAATACCTGCACGAATTACAGGACGCGGACGATTTGAGGGAAAACGATATAGAGGCTGCTTGCAGCAATCTCGGTCTTGACCCCGACTATCAGGAATACTTTATCCAACGCCTCGCGGGGGCATAAAACTAACGGTTATGGCTTATTTTCAAAACATACACAGCCTGGCGGACTTGAAGAAGGAGTACCGCCGTCTGGCATTGCAGCACCACCCGGACAAGGGTGGTGACACTGCCGTCATGCAGCAGGTGAACATCGAGTTTGAAAGACTTTTTGAGAAGTGGAAGGACTGTACGGGGGTGTCCGGCAGCTCCACCGGATATGAACATGACTAGTTCCGGGGCTACAGCCAAGGAATACACCGAGTACGTGTATAACGAATACCGGTGGAAAGGCCGAAACTACAAGGGGCAACACGCCCCCGAAATTGTGGAGCTGGTCCGTGCGTGGCTCAAGGAAACATATCCCAAATACAAGTTCTCCGTCAGGCGGGAGAACTACCATTCCATCTATATCAAACTGATGAGCGGGGACTTTGAGGCGTTCACCAAAGAGTCCGGCAAGGTGCAGGACAACATCAACCACTATAACATTGAAAGGAATCCCGACCTTACGGACCGTGCCAGGGAAGTGATGATGAATGTCTGCGACTTTGTCATGTCGTACAATTTCGATGACAGCGACGCAATGACGGATTATTTCCATACCAATTTCTACCTGACATTGGGCATAGGCAGTTACAGGCAACCCTACAAGGTGGAACTGCCTAAACTGCAAACCAGGGAGAAACAGCCGGAAGCATTCAGGCATCCCGAAGGAGCTGTCCACAAAGCCATACGGCAGGCATTGGGCAAGGCACGATTCGACTTTTCCGAAAGCCTGAGACACTCCGGGAAACTGGTTCTCGGGGAGGACGCCTACGGGTCGCAAGGCGAGCATTACTTCTGGCCGAAACAATATTCCAGTGCCAAGACCGCACAAAAGCGGATCGACAAGCTGTCGGAGGCAGGGATGCAGTGCAGGCTGACCGGTTACAACGGAGGGTGCATAGAACTTCTGGGGTACACTCCCGAAACGGAAGCAAGGCTGGAGCAGGAACGGCAGGAGTTTATCACCGCCTATAAACAATGGCAGGCAGGACAGGTACAAACCAACTAAAAAACTTATGAAATATGTACAAACTGTCAAAACATGAATGACTTATGAAAGCTAAAGTATTGAAATACAAATCTGACGGGAACACCGTCATTGCTCCTTATATGGAACTGGAAGCGTATGCTGAAAATGTGTATACCTCGCTATCGGCAAAGAACGAGTACGGGAACGAAGATGACGACTGCTTCCATGTGGTCTGCAAGATTGAAAACGTGTATTTCTCCTGCGGACAATATTCACGGAGAATCCTTGGCAAAGAAGGCCATAGGGAAGAAGCCGCCGATTATTGCAGGAACTGGATTACGAATACGCTTCGGGATGCGGAAAACGGGAACTATATCACCCTTTTGTCCATCCGTGTCTTTGAAGGACTCGGACTCGATACGGCTCCTTTGCTGCAAGCCCGTGAAGCGTACCGGAAAAAGCAGGAACAAAGGAGGCGGGAACAGAGGGTGAAAGAGGACGAGAAGCGCAGGCTGGAGGAAGCAAAATGGCAACAGACCCTTGATGAAGGGAAACAAAAGTTCCTGGACGGGGATGAGATTACAGCGGATATTTTTCTTGAGATTACCAAGCGGGACGGCTTTGAAATCCATATCCGGACCAAAGGCACGTTGGGCAGGCATGTGAAAGGGCTGAATAAATTCGGAGGTATCCGTTATAGCAAGCAACGCGGTTGCCGTACCCCAGACTTCTCCGGCTGCCACAAGGTGATTGCCGCTTACCTGAAGTTCCTGGAACCGCTCCCCGAAGCATAATCCATCCCGGTATGGCACAGGAACGGATAGACGACTGGTGGGGATACGCCAAAGAACTGGCACGGGCCGAGCGGGAATTACAGGTCGAACGCTGGGTATATATCTCCATCGAATACAAGGATGAAGCCGGCAATACGGTCCGGCTTCATTCGTATGACCTTCCACGGGATCTGCATGAACGCCACCGCTGGGTAATCCGCTGGCGTGAAGCCCGGTTGCAATGCCTGTATCCCCAAAGGCAAATCAATACCTATTACAGCTATTATGACAAGCGCACCGGATTGAGGACGGACTTCAACTCCTGCCTGATGAAACTGGCCGCGGCCAAAGCGCGGATAACCATCGCGAGGCGCAAGGAAACGGAGTATATCGAATACCAGAGGCGGAACAACCTTTTCTTTGACGAAGAGAATGATGAAGAGCTGATGAAATTCCGGCTCAAGCTACAAACCAGACAGGAGAATTATGCCATGCTGTCGGAGAGAATACGTAATGCGGTACAGGCACACAGGACCGTCTGCCTTTCAGAAGAGAATCATATACAATCAGAAACATAATCATACAATCCGATATGAAAAATTCAGAATTGATAAAGTTGTTGAAAACAAAAGGCTATAAAAGAGTGACCCTTGAAACGGACAACGGCGAGCCGAATACATTCTATTCCTACCGCCGTGGACTGCATATAAACGCCACGGGCAATCTCTCTTTCCATATCGTACCTCCATCGCAAAGCCTTGGGTTGGGACGGTTTGCCGTTTGTGCGGTCAGGGACGGGGCGGGCTTCCAGACCGGGACGGATTGCCCGGAACTGTTTTTCCGGCGCCTGCTCTCCTTCCTGCAAGGAGAGACAAGCGAGGAGGAAATGATATGGAATACTGCCCGGTAAACAGAGGGGATGGTCTGACACGGGACTGTTCCCGCCATAAAAACGGAGACCGCCCCCCAATGATTCATAAGGACATGGGCTGCATATTTTATTTCCCTCCCTGCAAAGGTAGTCCCGTGCCCCGTGTACCCTGCAAGGTCAGGCCCCTTCGGGGTTGGCCGAAAGAAAATCATCCTCGCCGGGGCTGCGGTATTTTCTTTCGCCAAACCTTGCCGGATACGGGCACAGGACAGTCAGGCAGGCGAGAAATAAAAATACCGGCTCCCGGAGCCGGGCGTGTTTAACAGATAAAATATAAAAGTCATGAAAATCCTGAATGAAGAACATTTCGAGAATGTAAAGCGCTATGCCGAATCCATCGGTGACACCTCGCTCCAAAAATGTCTGGACCGGTTGGAGAGCTGGGAGGAAAATCCCGACTGTCCCAGTGAAATATCACTCTACTATGAC
>ENA-OQAB01000645-OQAB01000645.1-human-gut-metagenome-genome-assembly--contig:-NODE-645-length-18172-cov-3.408368_pt1 | contig 18172 bp, 21 predicted proteins | sample MGYA00242490_ERZ504517 | MGnify/ENA primary metagenome ERZ504517 (study PRJEB26092, sample SAMD00036298) | human gut metagenome | host: Homo sapiens | study: EMG produced TPA metagenomics assembly of...
CTCTTCGTTTTTCGCTGAGGTCCATAGCCCAGCCGGATTCCCCACCATGGCATAACGCTTTGTAAACGCTTTCGAAATAAAAAAGATTATGATATCTAGGAAAGCTGCGCTTTCAGAGAATATTTTCCCGGCTCCTTTACAAAGTCAAGAAAACACTCGTCCACCACCAAAAGGACTTCCCAGCTCTCTGCAGCGCCTCAGCACATGAAAAAGAAATTCCCTGTCTGTAAGGATTCCCGTGGGATTATTGGGATTGCAGAGAAAAACCATGTCCAGATCTCCGTGAAGCCAGTCAATAAAATTTTCCTGCATACAAAAGCCGTCTTCCTCTCTGAGAAGCACATGCTCCACCTGACATCCCACACTTGTAAGAGCCTGTTCGTATTCAGCAAATGTGGGCACAGGAATCAGGGCCTTTTTGGGGCGTACAGCCTGACAGAGTGAAAAAATAAGCTCTGCAGCTCCGTTTCCGCAGATAATATGCCGGGGATCCATATCCTCGTACTCTCCCAGCGCTTCTCTTAAAGGCGCATAGCCTACCTGGGGATAGTCTCCTGTTCTGTCCAGGCTGTCTCTGACTGCCTGTTTTACACTTTCCGGGGTGCCAAGAGGATTGCAGTTGGCTGAAAAATCCATGCAGTTCCGATAAGTATATATGTTTCCTCCATGTACGTGTTTCATGTTTCTGTCTCCTGTATGTCAATTCATCCCTGTTTCCATCTGTCTGCTGCAGACTCCGCTCCGGGATCCTGTTCTTTACAGTTCCCGGAGTCCCATATGGCTACAGCAGAATCTGCAATGCCAGACGCAGACCGGCACAGATCACAAGGCTTAATACTGCCGTGGCGTACATTAGCCTGTTTGCCCTTCTGATATCCTCTGGTTCTACCGGACGCAGACTGTCTCCGATGGTGGGCTTTTCATATAATTTTCCAAAATAATATGCATTTCCTGCCAGCTGGATTTCAAGAGCTCCTGCCATTGCCGCCTCTGTCTGAGCAGAATTGGGGCTTGCATGGTTCCTTCTGTCCCTTTTGTAGATTTTTGCAGCATTTTTCCCGTTCATTCCGGAGAAAAAGGATGCTGCTACCATCAGCCATCCGGAAATTCTTGCAGGAAGATAATTGGCAAGATCATCAAGCTTTGCCGCACATCTTCCAAAATAAAGATATTTATCGTTTTTGTAGCCAAGCATGGAATCCATGGTGTTGATGCCTTTATAAAGAAACATCACAGGGGCGCCGCCTGCGGCCATGTAGATCATAGGAGCGATCACGCCGTCAGAACAGTTTTCTGCCACGGTTTCCACAGCAGCCTTTGTAACCCCTTCTTCTGTAAGGGCTTTTGTATCACGTCCCACGATCATGGAAACCGCATATCTGGCTTCCTCTATGGTTCCGTTTAAAAGCCGGTCATGTACCTTCATGCTTTCATCCTTTAAGGATTTTGTAGCAAGGAGCTGATAACACCAGAAGGTTTCCACAGCGCATCCCAAAGCCGGAACATTCCGGTACAGAACAGATAAGATCACTGCCGGCATCCCAAAGGATAAAAGGCAGACCAGAACTACTTCCAGAAAGCCTCCCAGAAGCTCTCCTTTTTGGGTTTTGGGAAATATTTTTCTGATTCCCTTTTCAAGTACGGCAATCAGGTTTCCGATCAGGCACACCGGATGGTACAGCCATCTTGGATCGCCGATCAGAAGATCAAGTAAAAACCCTGCTGTCAGGGCAATGGTATGATAAAACAAAATTTCCTCTTCCTGACACGGCGCCTGTTTATTGGCTGTGTCTCTGTTTTTTATATTCCAGACATTTTTTCAGAAACGCCTCCGGCACCTTCTGGTTTCCGTAATAATAAAGATGAGGAAAACCGGCCATCAGGGTGTCTGTTCCATGAATACAGTCCCATCCTCTGGTGCTTTCCGGCTTTTCTGCGCGGAAATCCTTTCCGCAGGTTTCTGAATCAAAATAGTGAAATTCATGAGCAGGGATCCTGCCAAGGTCTTTTTCTCCCAGAACCGTCTTTTGCTGGCTCAGCATAATATACCCGAACCGGGAAAGCCCTGGTGTGCGGAATACTTTTCCTGGGATCACACCTGCCATTTTGCAGAATCGTCCTTCCATATCCTCCATTTCCTCATGAAGGTACATAAAGCCTCCGCACTCTGCCATACAGGGCATTCCTCCGTTTACGGCATCCCTGATCTCAGCTTTTATACACTGATTCTGTTCCAGCATTTTTCCGTTCAGCTCAGGATACCCACCGTACAGAAGAAGCCCGTCCAGATTTTCAGGAAGCCTCTTATCATGTATGGGCGAAAACAGCACAAGCTCCGCTCCCATTTCTTTTAACAGGTTAAAATTGTCCTCATAAAAGAAACAAAAAGCCTCATCCTCTGCCACCCCGATCCTTACAGGCTGCTCAAGAGTATATTCTGCTGTAAGAGAAACCTCTTCCATCGCCGGCGCGCTTTCTGCAAGCTTCAGGATCCCGTCTATGTCCAGAGATTTTTCCAGCACTTCCGCAAGCTTCAGAAGTCTGCTCTTCAGCTGCGGAATCTCATTCGGAAGCACCAGCCCCAGATGCCGGCTTTCGATCACACAGTCCTCTGCCTTCGGCACATAGCCCAGAACAGAAATCCCAAGCTCCTGTTCCACCAGAGCTTTCATTCTGGGATAAAGCATAGGCGACATCTGATTAAAGATCACTGCCTTTATGCAGCTGTCCTTCCGGTATTCCAGAAAACCTTTGATATAAGCTGCCAGAGAAACACTCATGCCTTTGCTGTTTACGATCAGGATCGCAGGAGTACTGGTTGATCTTGCCAGGTCATAGGCGCTTGCCTTTGTGGTGGTTCCGCCTACGCCGTCATAATATCCCATAACTCCTTCCATCACAGAAATATCACAGCCGGAAGCGTTTTTCTGAAAAATCCCTCTGGTGATTTTTTTCTGATGTAAAAAAAGGTATCCAGATTTCTTGATTTTGTTCCGATCACCCGGCTGTGAAACATGGGATCAATGTAATCCGGACCACATTTAAAGGAAGCTGTTTTCAGTCCCCGGTTTACAAAAGCCTGTAAAAGTCCGCAGGTGATCAGCGTTTTTCCGCTTCCGCTGGCTCCTGCTGCCAGAAGTATTCTCGGTATTTTCATGGATCGCGCCTCCTTTTATTTATGAGCCTGAATGGTGATCACATAAATCGGATTTTCTCCCATCATCATGTGATAGCGTCCCACTGATTTTGACCGGGAAACTGCCAGCTGGACAACCTCTGTTTCCCAGGAAACAGAAGCATCCTTCCCTTCCAGTTCGCGGATGCATTCCATTGCTTCGCCTACAGTTTTCCAACGTAATACAGTTGATCACCATGCGAACCTGCGGAATTTTTTTTCAGAAGAAGCCTTACAATTTCCTTCAGGTTTCCCGAAGAACCGCCGATAAACGCTGAGTAGGAGCAGGAAGCTCTTCCAGCGCCTCCGGCGCGGTTCCTGCAACGATCTCCATATGATCAAGAGCAAACTTTTGTCCTGTTTTCCTGAAGAAGCCCAAGAGCATCCCTCTTTTTTCTCCACAGCATAAACCCTCCCTCATAAGCTCTGAGAGCCATTTCCACAGAAACCGAGCCTGTTCCTGCCCCTACATCATAGCAGACAGAATCTTTTTTCAGCTTCAGCTTCCCAAGAGAGACCATGCGGATCTCCGCTTTTGTCATGGGAGCTTTTCCTCTGAAAAAAACCTCGTCCGCAAGCCCATGGGTGGAAAGCAAAGGTTCTGCCTGGTCATTATATGCGCACACTACACTCAGCGCATCTCCCTGATACTCTGTCAGCTCACAGGCTTTTTTTACAAAAATCTTTTCGTTTTTATAGGAAAGATTTTCCCCCACATAGAGAAGTACATCTCCCATTCCGTAGGAAGTCAGCTTACGGGCAAGCCTGGCTGTTCCGTCAGCGGTTCCCAAAATGGCAAACACCTTTTTGTGATTCCGGATCAGGGACACAAGATTGCAGGTCTTTCCGTGGGCGCTGACAATCTTTGCATCCTCCCAGGAAAGACTGAATTTTTGCCATAAAATATACAACTGAGGAAATCCCGCAAATCACCTCTGTGTCTGTTCCCAGAAGGTCAAGAAGCTTTTTTGCTCCACTGTAAAATCCCACGTCGCCGGAAAGAGCAATAACAATCCTCTCATATTCCGGATGTTCTGCAATGTACTGTGCAATCTCACTGCTTCTGTACTCATAAAAAACATCCTGATGAGAAAGGCGCACGGCATCTGCCATTCTTCTTGCCCCGATAATAAGATCTGCTTTTTCCACAGTCTCTTTTCCCTGAATGGTAAGGGTTTCCCGGCTTCCCATGCCAATTCCCAGAAGGGTAACGTGGGGCCTGTATGTAAAACCAAATTTTTCTGCCAGCATACGTCTGCACGCTCCGGGAGAAATTCCTGTATCGCCGGAGGGTCTTCCTATGATCACAGGAACTGCTCCGCAGGAAATGGCTGCCTGGATTTTTTCCGGAAATCCTCCTGCTTTGCCGGAATCCTTTGTGACAAGATAACGACAGTCATACTGTCTCAGCATTGCACGGTTCATTTCCTCAGAAAAGGGACCCTGCATGGCAATGAGATTTTTCCCCTCAAAGCCCAGCTCCCTGCAGGCTTCTATAACTGAAGGAAGGGACAGCACTCTTGCAAAAATCCGTTTCTGGTAGTCCGGAATTTCTGTAAATGCTTTCAGTTCCTTACTTCCTGTGGTAAGAAGAACTTTCCCCTCTGTTTCTTTCAGATACCGGACAGCAGCCTCTGTGCTTTCTACGTAAACTGCCTGCTGATGCTCACTGTCGTTTCTCAGCACCCGTATGCAGGAAATCTCTGTATTGCTGCAGGCTGTACGGATATTCTCCGTCACCTCCGCCGCATAGGGATGAGTGGCATCCAGTACAAGCTGAGGCCTTTCCCTTTTTAAAAGCTCCTCCATCTCAGGCCGGGTAAGACGTCCGGCACGCACATGAAGAAACTCTCCCTCCTGAAGAGATTTTGCTCCGTATTCTGTGGCAACACAGCCAAGAACCGGGATCTGGTTTTCCCCAAGGAAGCGGCAGAGTCCATAGCCCTCTGTCGTACCGGCAAACACAATGACTTTATACATTCCGATATCCTCTTGGAGTCACCATTTTTCCATTGATCACTTTTGTCTGGGAATTTCCCACAAACACGGTGGTAAACATATCTACCTTTGTATCACGAAGCTCTTTCAGTGTCATAAGATGGTATTCCTCGCCCTCTCTTCCAATCATGGAAACAGTACCGCACACGGTTTCCGGTGATTTGTACTGCATCATCAGATCGCAGGCCTTCTGAAGATAATCGTGACGTTTTCTGCTGGAAGGATTATAAAGACAGATCACAAAATCTGCCTGGGAGGCTCCCAGAAGACGAGCCTCGATTTTTTCCCATGGCGTCAGAAGATCGCTTAAGCTGATCAGACAGAAATCATGGATCAGCGGCGCGCCAAGGACTGCGGCTCCGCCAAGGGCAGCCGTTACTCCAGGAATAATTTCAAGCTCTACCTGAGGATATTTTACTCCAACCTCGTACATAAGGCCTGCCATTCCGTAAACCCCTGCGTCTCCGCTGCAGATCATGGAAACCACTTTGCCCTTCACAGCCTCCTCAAAGGCAAGAACACAGCGGTCCACTTCTTTTTTCATGGGAGTGGTAAGAAACTCTTTATCCGGAAAAGTATCCTTTACAAGATCCACATAAACGGTATATCCGATAATGGCATCGCTAGCCTTTAACGCTTCCATGGCAATTCCTGTCATCTGGTCGCAGCCTCCCGGCCCGATTCCAACTACATAAATTTTATTCAAAATGTACCTCCCATTCCCGGAGCGCAAGAGCAGTGGTAACACCGTCCCCTCCGGATTTTCTTTTTATCAGTTTCCCCTTTGCCGCGCCCAGCACAGCGCTTCTTTCACAGACATTGTCTGCGCCTGTTACAGATTTTACAAAGGCTGAGGGAGTAAAATCTCCCTGTACCTTCATAAGCTCTTCTCCCTCAAAGGTAAGAAAAGGGAGCTTTTTCTTTTCTGCCAGAGCCAGAAGTCCCGGCTCGTGTTTTTTTATGGAAATGCTTGCAAGCTGCTCCACTGCCTGGGGAAAAATATCTTCCTGTTCCAGACAGCTGTCCGCCGCTTTTTCAATTCCTTCCGGCTCCTTGTTTTTACGGCATCCCATGCCCAGGGTGACAACCTTCGGAATCACCTGGACCGTGGACAAAAAGGGAGCGCAGGATTTGTGGATTGCAACTGCAATGCCAAGCTTTACTGCCTGTTCTCCGGCGCTTTCCTCTGCTGACGCTTCTTCTGCCGCCTTCCCCGTTTCTTGCTTTTTTGTAACCTCTCCAGGTGATTTGCCTGTTCTGTTTTTCTCATCCAGGCTCACAGGAACGCCTTTCCTGTCACAGAGGATTAATCCCTGAGGCAGTTTTCCCGTCCAGGGAAATTCGCTGTAAAAACCAACCTTTTCTCCTGCCAGAACCGCAGCAGATACCTCCTTTGCAGCTGTCATGTTCATAATATCACAGCCGTTCTTTTTTGCAAAAATATCTACTGCAAAGCACTCATGAAGGTCAGTTGCAGTTGTTACCACCGCCTGGGCGTTGAGAATCTCTGACGCTGTTAGAGCAAGCTCATTTGCTCCTCCAAGATGTCCGGATAAAAGAGAAATCACAAATTTTCCGCACTCATCGATCACAATGCACTGCCGGATCTGAATTTTTTTGACGCCACATACGGCGCAATGCTTCTCACTGCAATGCCGCAGGCTCCCACAAATAAGATCCCGTCATCAGCAGAAAAACGGCTTTCCGTCCATTTTAATACAGATTCCTGAATGGAATCCTTTAAATATTTACTTTTTGACGCAAGCAAAACCCTGTGTCCCTGTTTCTCAAATTCTGTTTTCAGCCGGCTGGCTGTTTCCAGTCCGGTAAGACTGAAGCAGATTATGGAAAGCTTCATGTTTTTCTCCGTTTTATTTTGTGGCTTTTCTGAATTCTGTGGTAAATGAAGGATCGTATAATTTGGAGCGGTCATAATCCGCTGCGTTTACCGCGTCTCCAATGATCATCAGAGCTGTTTTTGTAATATTGTTATCTGCTGCTGTTTTTGCCAGAGTTCCCACGGTACAGATAAATTTCTTTTCGTCCGGCCAGGTTGCCTTATAGACAATGGCAGCCGGAGTATCTTCCCGATAACCGCCCTCGATCAGTCTTCTTGACAGCTCTTCCAGCATTCCGGTGCTTAAAAAGATCACCATGGACGCCTGATGAGCCGCAAAGGACTGAATGCTTTCTTTGGACGGAACCGGAGTTCTTCCTTCCATCCTTGTAATGATCACGCTCTGAGAAATCTCGGGAAGTGTGTATTCCAGATTCAATGCGCTTGCCGCGCCGCAGAAAGAGCTGACGCCCGGGCAGGAATCATAGGCAATTCCTTTTTCATCCAGAATATCCATCTGCTCCCGGATCGCTCCGTAAATGCAGGGATCGCCTGTGTGGAGACGAACCGTTGTCTTACCTTCTTTTTCCGCCTTTTCCATAACAGAAATCACTTCTTCCAGCGTCATCTTTGCGCTGTTGTAGATGGTGCACACATCCTTACTGTATTCCAGAAGCTGGGGATTTACCAGAGAACCTGCGTAAATGATCACGTCAGCCTCCTCCAGATACTGTTTTCCTCTCACTGTAATAAGGTCCGGCGCTCCCGGGCCTGCTCCAACAAAATGTATCATCTGTTTTCTCCTTTGGATATTTTTTTGATTAATTCTGCCGCATGTTCTGTCTGTCCCAGATATCCGTATTCACTGGAAAAAATCACAGCGCCCAGAAGGATCTGGTCATAGGAACGGTGATCCAGATAAAACTGGATCCGGTCTGTGATCTCCTTCATGGTTTCTTTCAGGATCCTGTGCCTGTCCAGAACAGCAAGCGCCTCGTCTGTGGTATTGCAGTTCAGGATCTCCTTTGCACAGCCAAGGTCAGCCCCCGCACGGATGGCCCCTGCTGCAAGAACCTCCATTCTCCCGTCCGCACTGTGAGAATGAGTGTTCATGATCCCTGCTGCAACCTTTACAAACTTGCCGATATGAGATACAAAAAGGATTCCCCTCACTCCCATATCCACAGCCATATCAATGGTTTCTCCCACATAATTGCTGCATTTGATATTTTTTTCAAAAGGAAGCGTCATATGCTCCCTTAAAAATTCCGCGCCGTAGTTTCCCGGAGTTGCCAGAATATATTCTTCTCCCATTGCCGCATGCTGGCTCATTTCTATTCGGATGCTGTCGATCAGCGCCTTCTCACTCATGGGCTCCACAATTCCTGTGGTTCCCAGAATAGAAATACCTCCCACAATCCCAAGTCTGGGATTAAAGGTTTTTCCGGCAATTTTTTCTCCTTCAGGCACAGAAATGATGATTTTCAGTCTGCCTTCATAATCAAATCTGTCTGCGGCCTCCTCCGCAGATCTGAGGATCATGGCTTTTGGAACCGGATTGATAGCAGCCTCGCCTACTGCCTGTTTCAGTCCTGGCTTTGTCACCCTTCCTACACCGGCGCCTCCGTCAATGACAATCCGGGGCTCAATGGCTTCGCCGTCCAGCTTTTCCACCGTAGCATACACCAGAATCCCGTTTGTAGTATCCGGATCGTCTCCGGCATCCTTTTGAACAGCACAGGTCACTGCGTTTTCTTCTTTCTGAATGTCAAGAAGTTCCAGATTCAGAAGAATTCCCTTTGGCGTCATGAGACTGATCTCACGGATCATTTTTCCTCCAAGAAGGATTTCTGCAGCGCCTTTTGCCGCTGCTGCCGCACAGGAACCCGTAGTATAACCAAAGCGAAGTTTTTTATTATTTTTTGTGATATAATAATCTTCCAGACCGGTTTTATGAGCCATAAATTTCCTCCTTATTCAATCGCTTTTCATTATATAAATTTTGCGTGTAAAAAAGTCAATTTTTTCTGACAGCTTCCGGGAATATATCCTCCATAACCGTTGTTGTTTTCTTTTATTGTAATTTTATTTCTTCTATCTTGCAGCGGTGCTTTTTTTGTTTCTTTATCATAGCCGATTCCCACCAGAAGAACCCTTCGGACTGCTGCTCTTTGATGCTCAGGCGCATTGCCGATAAAGCGGAGCGTATAGTTTTTTCCCTGATCTGCTCAATGGCTTCCTCCGGCGTGTTTATTTTCACAGCCCTCTGCGCCTTTCCGTCATTTAAAAAATTCCTGTCAGCTTACACACTGCAATTCCCACAGAAAAAACTGCAATTCCTGTTTTCAGAAGCTTCTGATTGATCCTGGATGCATTTTTGCTCCCAAAATATACACCGACTCCATGAGTAAGAAGAGCGATCAGCAGAACCGGAAGAAGCTTTTTGATATCACACTGGGCAAGATATCCGGTCACTGCCGGAATACCGATAAAGACAGAGTTAAAAAGCGCCACTCCCACTGCGGTCCGTACCGAAATTCCCATAACCACCAGAAGCGGCATCACAAGCACCGGGCCTCCTGCCCCCGACATAGAGCAGATGGCTCCGGTCACTGCCCCGAGAAGTAAGGTTACAGGCAGATTTCTTTCAATGGAAAAGCCTTTTTTCTTTTTATCCTCAGGCTTTCCATCCTTTCTTACAAGAATGGAGATTCCGGAAAGAAGCACCACCAGATAAAGAATCACTTTTACCTGTTCCTCGGGAATGATCAGATTCAGCTTTACTCCCAGTATGGCTCCGATCAGACTTCCGATACTGAGCTTCAGCCCGAATTTTACATCAAGGTTTCCTGCCTTTTTATAATTCCAGGAGTCCAATGCGCCGGATATAATAAAAGCTGCAAAGCTCAGCGCCAGCCCCTCTGTAACGCTCATTCCCAGACCTGCAGTATAAAACATGGGAAGCAGAAAGCCGGCCACGCCGCAGAGGCCTACCAACGCGCCTACCACAAGATTGGCAGCCGCTGTCATCAGCCAGATACCCATTACAGAACACCTGCCTTTTTCATATACTGATTTGCCTCAAACAGGATTTTTTCCTCATCCAGAGTTTTTATCTCTCTGTTTTCCATAAGAATTTTTCCTCCTACGATCATCTCACTGACATCCCCTGCCTCTCCGCACTCAAACATAGTGTAAATAAGATTTCCACTGGGGATCAGCCGCGCTGTCTCCAGACAGATGCCGATCATGTCAGCCTTACAGCCTTCCTCGATTCTTCCGCACTGTCCCATCTCATCTACAGCGGCTGCCCCGCCCTCGAACATCATTCGGAAAAGCAGCTCTGCAGGCATAACTTTTGGGTTATGTTTGGGAACACCATGGTAAATATTCATAAGAGAACGGAAGATCCTCATTTCATTCCACAGGCTTAAACCTCCGTGGGCTGCTCCGTCACTTCCAAATCCCGGTATGATTCCCCGGTTTACCAGATCAGGCGTATCCGGAACTGCTTTTCCGCAGTTGCTGAACGGACAGTGACAGATTTTTTACCTTTTTTTCTCTGATAAACTCCTTTTCTTCTTCCGAAAGAATCAGACTGTGAGCGCCCAGAAATCTTTCTGAGAGCACACCCTTTTTTTCAAGGTATTCATAGGGACGGATTCCTTCTCTTTTTATGATCCCGTCTACCTCTCCCTGATATTCGTTCATATGAGCCTGAAACATTGCGTTTCTTTCCCCGGCATGAGAAACAGCCAGCTCCACCAGCTCATCCGAGCAGGAGTTTAAAGCCCGGAGCGCATAATAAACCTTCAGGTTTCCTTTTCCATTCCAGGTATCATAAAGCCGGTCTGTCTCCTTTACCGCCTGCCGGGCATTCATGGAAATGCTTTCCTGAAGACCGGCTTCATCCATTGTGGAAACGGAAAGACAGCCTCTCAGTCCGCTTTTTTCATAAACCTCTGCCGCCGCGTCCATATAATAGCTGCCTGCATCCACAAAGGAGGTGGTGCCGCACCGGATCATCTCCAGAGCTGCTGTTTTGGCGGAAAGTCTCATTTTTTCCGGTGTCAGGGTACTTTCAAAAGGAAGCATGACTCTTGTCCAGATAATCGGCTTTGCATCCAGAACCAGCCCTTTTAAAAGCTGCTGGCCTGTGTGCATGTGACTGTCTGTAAATCCGGGCATAAAAAGCTTTCCTTCTCCCCGGATCACCTTCTGCGCCTGAACCTCCTCTGTTCCTTTTTCTGATACAAAAAGGATCCTCTCCCCTTTTATCCCGATATCCATTCCTGTTTTTACTGTTTCATAATCAGTCATTACAACTGTATTTTTTTATCAGAAGATCACATTTTATTCATAAACATCTGCTCCTTTTAAATTGCGCCTGTAAGCTTCAGAATCAGGGAATCCCAGATACAGGAGCCAAGGAAGGTTCCTGTCATTACCAGAAGACCTACCAGAAGGATCTTCGGCCCCTGTTTCACAAAGGGTTTTCAGCTGATCCCCGATAGCAAGTCCGGCATAGGCTCCCACCATGGTAAACGGCGCTGTAAAATTGATCTTTGCAGCCGCATCGATCACAAAGGCCCTTACCGGAGATAAAGGACAGGCAGCCAGAAGCCCAATGATGGCACAGTAGGCAACAATGGGAAGATTCAGAGGGATTACCTTTGTACAAACAACTGCAAGCATGGAAATAATTACCAGCACCACCAGCCCGGGAAGGGAATCCATAAATCCCACGTCATATCCGATAAAATTTGCAAGTCCGGTACCGCAGGCACCGATCACCAGAAGAAACAGCCATTCTATGTATCTCATATCCTCTTACTCCTTTCCAGCCTTCTTTTTGCGTCCAAAGTGACCAAGCTTTGGTTCCAGTATCTGATACAGTTTGTCACAAAGGGGAATCGCAATAAACATGTTAATGTAAATTCCTGTTATTCCTGCCATGGTTTCTCCCACACTGGCAAGCGTCTTTATGGATTCTGCAAAATCAGGATACATGGCGCAGAGAGAAGCGCTGGAGCTTGCCATCATGATCCCCGCACCCACACCTGATGCCAGCCCCATTGCCTCAGGATGAAAAAGTCCGGTCATTGCCACTGCAGAGGCCAGGATTCCAAAGTAAATGGTTCCTACCATTCCGCCTACAATATAGATAGAAAGACTTCCTCTTGCCTCAGCAGAATCTGCACCGTAAATATTATTGATCAGCGCCATATGATACTCGCGGTTAATGGAAAAGCAGGCTCCCACTGCCTCTCTTTTCATTCCCAGAAGGATGGCCACCGGCAGCGCAAGGAAAATTCCAAAAAGGTTTCCAAAGCCATGGAGCAGAACTGCAGGTCCGGCACTTAAAATTGTTTCAATGTTGGCTCCTGCTGTAATTCCAAGCTTTGCTATAAAGGGGGCAATTCCAACCACTACCAGCTTGGAAGCTGCTTTTACGTGTTTGTTTTCTACGATCTTCAGTACCTGAGGACCGCTTACCACGCCCAGAATGATCGCATAAAAGATGGGGAATAAAATAAACATCCCTGTTCCCACTGGAATTTTGATCTGACCGATATTGTCTGCGATCAGGACAAAAAGAAATGCCAGAAGATAAATTTTCCATTCTGTTCTGATTCTTTGTCCCAGTGACCCATAAGCGAAATTTTCTTTTTGTTTTTTCACGTTTTCTCTTACCTCCCGTTCCGTTTTTGTTATTTTCATATTATCGAAAAGGGCTGGCAGAAAAAAGGACATTTGAGGTGTTTTTGTGATTTATGAACACTTTTTAGAAAAGAGGAAAAGGAAAACGGTAGAAACGCTCACATCTTTGTGCTATAATTTTTCTGACGCACGGAGAACGACAAACTCTTGTTTACAGAGAAGATAAATAAAATGATTTTTCATTATGCGGGAAAATATTTATGCGGCACGTACTCTTACTGGCATTTATAAAAATATATTTTTTACACTTCTATTACTTCTTTATCGAACATGTACAAAAGGAGAAGGTTTATGACAATTAAAGATCTGGAAAAAGAAATCCCCGGTCTTACAGAATACACAAAAACCATGCCTGAGGAAATACGAAAAAAAGCTTTTGTCAAGGTTTATCCTCCAGGAAAGCTGATCCACCAGAAGGACTGTGAGCTTCAGTTTTTTTGGGATTGTTGCAAAAGGTGAAAACCGGGTCATTAATGAATTTGAAAACGGAAAAATCTATATGATTGAAACAAACCGGGCCATTGATTTTATCGGAGAGGTAACCATTCTGGCGGAAATGCCCCGTACCTCTGTTACCATAGAAGCTGTCACAGAGTGTACAGTAATCTATATTTCCCGAAAGGATGCAGAAACATGGATCCGAAATGATCAGCATATTCTCCGGCTGATGGCCAGAAGAACTGCCTTTAAATTATATCGTTCCTCCTACAATAATGGTCTCAAGCTTTATTACCCTCCCACATTTCTGCTGGCAGATTATCTGGTAAGAGCATATGAAGGTTCTCTTTCTGAACAGACAGATACTATCTTTCCGGAAAACGGAGCCTTTATTCTGCAAAAAATACGGGAACGCCTCAGCGAGGAACTGGGTATGAATATTAAAACCTTGGACCGCACCATCCGATCCATGCAGAAAAACGGTTACTTTAATCTGACAAAAGGGAAAATATCCTTCGGATATGAAGAATATATAAAAATGAAAGAATTTATCACTACAGCAAAGGGGTGATCAAAACCCCTTTGCTCTTTTTTTAATCAATACAAAATGATCGGATATCCGCTTTCAATTGTATTATAGATCAACGCTGCCTGATCTGTGGGAAGGTTTACACACCCGTGGCTGCCTGCGCCGGTTTTATATCTGTTGCCGCCAAAAGAAGACTGCCAGGAAGCGTCATGAAGCCCCTGCCCGTAAACAAAAGGCATCCAGTAATTTACCTTTACATCATATCCGTAAACGTCACTGGTCAGATTAAAGGGGCTTGCCTTATAGGGGATGGGCCACGCTCCGCGGTAGGTTTCCCTGTCCGGTGTGGGAGCGCCGCTGACAATATCGGTTTCTGTTACCAGTGCTCCGTCCTTATAAAGCCACAGATGCTGATTGTCCAGACTGACTTCTATGTAGCTGCCTGCAAGATCGTCTTTTCCGTTTCTCTGAAGTCCCCGGATACTGTAAACAGGCTCTCTGGAAATGGCTGTTCCTGTTTTCAGATCTTCCAGAAGCTGTTTCAGCTCTGCCTCCTGATCAATGCGGAAGCCATACTCATTTCCGGATACGGTAATGTCGTTTCCGTAGGAGGTGCGGAAGGTACGGGGCACATAAATGGTATCGTAATCTGCTGCCAGCTGCTGTACCCAGGCTTTTGCCGCCTCCTCATCAATACTGATCTTTTCTCCTTCTATTCTGATCCAGGAACTGATCGTAGCGGAATCCAGAACCTCTGTTGCCGGGCCAAAGGTATAAGTAACTGTAGTGCTGCGATATTTTTTTAGCTGACCGTTCAGGGAATCCAGCTTTTTCTGCAGTTCATCTGACACTACTGTTTCCGGCTGAACATAAACAGAGGGTCCCATTTCTATTTTAATCTCACTGCCCAGAAGATCTTCCGGGAAAGTGGTATCAAGGACCTGATCTACATGGCTTATAAGACGACTTTCATCAATCTGATCTCCCTGCACGTCCTTTACCATAACAAATTGCTTTTGCTGTTCTTCGTAGACAATTGACGCGCTGACAGAAGCTGTCCTCTCTTTATTATTAAAATGAGAAGCAGAAAGCGCTGTTTTTTCCTTTTCCTGATCTTTCTGTATCTGATATCCGATACGGAAGTTCACAGGATGCGCTATAATCTGTCTTTCCGCATCTCTTTCCTGTTTAATGGCTGTCAGCTGAGCATTCAGAACATTTTCGTCCAGAGAATAACCCAGTTCCCTCATAGGTACGCGGTAAACCTCTTTTCCATCTTCATAAAAAGTCAGCTCTCTGTCGGCAAAAGCATCCATAATCTTTTTCTGTGCCTCATCTACAGTCAGTCCGGAAACCTCCTGCTGATAAATCCGGATTTCCCGGCCCAGAGTATTTTTGTCAACCACATATATGTAAATAAAAAATCCTGCTGTAATGGCAACTGCCGCAGTCAGGCATATGGCAAGAATAATCTTCAGTGTTTTCCTGCTCAGTCTGATTTTTTGTTCATAATCCCTGTTCCTCTGCATCTTCTGTATTTAAAGCCTATGATTTCTTCCCGGCATTCTATTCCCTTCAGGACAGAATCTCCAGTTTTTATTATAGTATAACAGATACTACCTGTCTGTAATCTCTGATTTTACCCTGTCTGTCCCGGTTTTTTGGTACATATGCCAAAACGTCTTACGGGATAGCAAGCTGTAAACAATAAGTATACAGAGCTTACATTACCTGTACGCCGCTTCTAAGTCTCACCAGCTTTTCACCCATAACCGGCTTCATCAGGGCAAAGGCCTCGTCTCCGGTACAATGTCCTGTATAAAAAACCGTCTCATACTCTGACAGCTCTTTTGCCGTTTCCAGGATCAGGCTTTTTTCTTCCTCTGTATATGGTGTTTTTTTCATCATGTGAAAGCCGCTGATCACCCTCGCAGGCATTCCGCCATAAATTTCCCGGTATCTGTCCAGTATATTTAAAATGCCGTTATGAGCGCAGCCGGAAACCAGAACCTGTTCCTTTCCCTCTTTTATGACCAGGCACTGTTCATGATCAAAGGTATCCTGCTGCTCTTTTCCATTGATTTTCCGGGTAAGCACCAGATTGCTTTGGGGAAAACACCGTCTCCCTGTAATGTTGGAAAAAAGCGAAACTTCCCCGTCCAGAACCCTGTCTCCCCGGATCATTTCCACCTGAGGCAAATCGGGGATCCGTCTGTCAATGCCGATATATCTTTCTCCGTGATAAAAATCCCCTGTGGCTTTTGCTGCATATAGATTCTTGCATGACGATTCTTTTCTGTAAATGTAAGAATCCCGCCTGAATGATCATAATGACCGTGACTTAAAACCACCATATCAACAGAGCTGAGATTCACTCCCAGCTTTTCTGCATTCTCTGCAAAGGCTCCCGTAGCCCCTGTATCTGCCAGGATTTTATGTTTCTCAGTTTCTATATAAAGAGAAAGCCCATGTTCAAAAGCGCAGCCTTCTTCTCCCTGTGTATTTTCCATAAGAGTTATGATCTTCACAAATTTTCCTCCCCTGATTTTTTTATCATTATACACTATTTTTTTTAAAGAAAACAGACAGACCACTGTAAAAATGATCTGCCTGTGTTTTATGTACTGCTGTTTTTCTGTTAAAGCCCCGGATTCAGGCTTTTTTCTTTTTTTCATAGTCTTTCAGAGCATCAATGGCTTTTTTGGACATTGGGAACAGAATAAAGATATTAAATAATGTCATAAGACCGACTCCCACATCTCCAAGGTCCCATACCACGGTATAGGCAGCCAGTCCTCCCACAAACAGCATTGCCAGGGCAACGATCTTGTAGGCGGTCTGAGAAAACCAGTTGTCGCCAAAAAGATACGCAACGTTTGATCTTGCATAGAACAGGATTCCCACAAAAGTGGAAAAACTGAACAGCCATAAAGTAATGGCAATAAATACTACTCCGAACGTACCAAGATGGTAGCGCATTGCCTCCTGGAGAAGATCCATTCCGGTAAGCCCCTGCGTGAGAGTTTCCGGTGTAAGAAGCATGATCATAGCCGTACAGCTGCAGATCAGAATGGTGTCAATAAACACTCCGAGAGCCTGTCCCAGACCTACCTTTGCCGGATGATCCGTCTCTGCTGTTGCAGCCGCGCAGGGGGCGGAACCGGAGCCTGCCTCATTGGAAAACAATCCTCTCTTGATACCATTCATAAGAACAGCGCCAAATCCGCCTGCCACAACCTGACGGAAACCAAAAGCCTCCTGGAAGATCCTTCCGATCACAGACGGGATCATGCGGAAATTGATCACGATCAGAAGAACAGTGATCAGAAGATAACAGCCTGCCATGATGGGAACCATAACATCCAGAACCTTTACGGTGGCATTTTTGCGAAGAACGATCACTGCTGCCAGAACCACCAGGGCAATGGTGCTGTATAAAGGCGGAATATGAAAGGCATTCTCAAATGCAGAGGATACGGAATTACTGATCACCTGGCTGATTCCGCACCAGCAGATCAGTCCGGAAATGGCAAACAGTACAGAAAGACCACAGTATCTTCTGACCTTGCCGCCTCTTTTTTCCTGAAGATATTTATGTATGTAATAGGCCGGGCCTCCCCGGTATCCTCCGTACAGAGGATCCTTTTCTTTATAAAGCTGCGCCAGTGTTCCTTCGATAAATGCGGTCGAAGATCCGATGAGGGCTGTTACCCACATCCAGAACACAGCTCCGGCTCCGCCTGCAGAAATGGCTGCCACCACGCCCACCAGGTTTCCCATTCCCACTCGTGTGGCAGTAGAAACGATCAGGGACTGCATGACTGACAGAGAACCCTTTTCTTTTGTTTTTTTGCCTGTAACCGCTTTTACCATATCCGGAAACAGACGAACAGGAAGAAACCTTGTGCGTACCGTAAAATAAAGCCCGGCTGGTATCAGAATGATCACAAGAAGAGAAAGCGGAAGCGTTCCTCCTCCGGGCAGGGGCAGTACGATCAGATCTCCCCATAAAAAATTATAAACACTCTCAATTATTTTAACAATCCAGTCTCCCATAACCCCTCCATTTTTGTTGAATAGTCATATGATCCAGTATATAATAAATTACATAATTTGAGAAATTGATAGTTTTAATAAAAAGTATTGAAATTTTTGATAATAACACAGGAGGTTTTTATGGAAATCAGAAATCTTGAAAGTTTTATTCAGGTGGCAGAGCTTGGCAGCTTTACAAAGGCTGCAGAAAGTCTGGGCTACACCCAGTCCTCAGTATCCACTCAGATCCGTCAGCTGGAAAAAGAGCTTGGCATCCCTTTATTTGAACGGATCAACCACAGAGTCCGGCTTACAGAAAAAGGAAAAGAGATCCTGAATCTTACCCATGAGCTTTTCCGCACGGCAGAGGCCATAAAAAAAACAGCGGACAATCCTCTGACCCTTTCCGGCCACATCCGAATTGCCACTGCTCCTTCTT
>ENA-OQAB01000646-OQAB01000646.1-human-gut-metagenome-genome-assembly--contig:-NODE-646-length-18161-cov-4.591716_pt1 | contig 18161 bp, 15 predicted proteins | sample MGYA00242490_ERZ504517 | MGnify/ENA primary metagenome ERZ504517 (study PRJEB26092, sample SAMD00036298) | human gut metagenome | host: Homo sapiens | study: EMG produced TPA metagenomics assembly of...
CATGCACCGTTTTCCTGCACAGCGTACACACCGGAGCTGCACATTCCCATATAGGTCAGCATGATGTAAACAAGCGCCAGGATAGAACCTGCAAAGACACCGGCATACACGGTATGCTTCATAACATCCTTTTTTTCTTTTAAGCCAAAGGAATCGAGGGTAATGGCAATCACCAGTCCAAAGTTAAGGGCCGCGATGGTATCCATGGTCTGGTAGCCTTCCGAGAAGCCCTTGAAAAACGGCATTTCATATGCAGCCTGAGGAGCTGCCACATCGATTTTTCCCCTGAAAAGAAAGCTGAAAAACAGTATGCTGAGCAGACATAACAGGCTTGGAGTTAAGAAGCTTCCAATTCGTTTGACCAGCTTTCCAGGATTCATACACAGCCAGAAAGCCAGCAAGAAAAATACAAAAGAATACAGAACCATGAAAAGCTTAATATCAGATCCCGCCGGCAGGTAGGGGGCTACCGCCATTTCAAATGGTACGGATGCGGCTCTTGGGATGCCCAGTCCAGGTCCGATAGAAAGATAAATTAAAATGGTAAAGACAACGGAAAATTTCTTTCCTACCTGATTGGCCAGACAGTCCAGGCCGTTAAAACGTGCGACAACAATAACGCCGAGAACCGGAAGCACCACAGCTGTCAGCAAAAAGCCCAGAAGGGCCGGAACGGCTGCTGCCCCTGCATTCTGGCCTAAAAACGGCGGGAAAATCAGGTTGCCTGCTCCAAAGAACAGCGAGAACAGCATAAAGCTTACCAGTAACATTTTTCTTCGTGACAAATTCATTTTCTTCTCCTCCTCAAAAGAAATAAAGCATCCCGTGCACAGCACGTGTTTTTTTCACAGTGTAATGTTCCCGTGAAAAAATAAAGACCCGTCTCAAGGATTTCCTTGAGACGAGTCCTGATAATTAAATCAATACCCCGCGGTACCACTCAAATTGCAGAATCATAATCCTGCCTCTTTTTAGGCTCCAACAAGCCCTAGACACTAACGTAGCCAACACGAAAATTCTTACTCCTGCTGTAAAAGCGTTTCGGAATTTCAGCTCAGAAGTGATAAGAGATTTCAGATGATGTTTATCGGGATTCCAGCATCCCCGACTCTCTGTAAAACATTTTACCGACTCTGTCTTCGTCACAGCCTTTGTATTCATTTAATTGTCTTCAGAATAGCACTAAGGTTTGAGTCTGTCAATCATTTTCAGAAATAAAATTTATTTTACTTCAAATTGATTTCACACCTTACCAAAACTACATGCTTTCGTGGAAGGTACGTTTAATTACCTCCAGCTGCTGCTCCCGGCTCAGTCTGCTGAAATTAACTGCGTACCCGGAAACGCGGATTGTCAGAGTTGGATACTGCTCCGGATGTTCCATGGCATCAATTAAAAGCTGCCGGTTCATTACATTTACATTCAGGTGATGAGCGCCCTGGATAAAGTATCCGTCCAGAATCATAACCAGGTTTTTAATTCTCTCTCCTTCTGTTTTTCCAAGGGCAGATGGAGTGATAGAGAAGGTATTGGATACGCCGTCCTGGCAGACTGCCCGGTAGGGAAGCTTTGCAACTGAGTTCAGGGAAGCTAAAGCACCATGGGTATCGCGTCCGTGCATTGGGTTGGCTCCTGGAGCAAAGGGTTCGCCTGATTTTCTTCCGTCATGGGGTGTTCCTGTCTTTTTGCCGTACATAACATTGCTCGTAATGGTAAGAGCAGACAGTGTGTGGATGGCATTTCTATACAGGGCATGGTTTTTTAAGCTCTGCTGAGAAGAAGGACACAAGCTCTACCGCAATGTCATCTGCCCGGTCATCGTCATTGCCATATTTAGGGAAGTCTCCCTCTACCTTAAAGTCTACAGCGATTCCATCTTCGTTTCGCACAGGAGTTACCTTGGCAAATTTAATGGCGGACAGAGAGTCAACGGCTACAGAAAGACCAGATACACCAAAGGCGGCAAGCCGTTCTACCCAGGTATCGTGAAGTGCCATCTGGCTGGCTTCGTAGGCGTATTTATCATGCATAAAATGAATAATGTTAATGGTATCTACATAGAGTTCTGCAACATAGGCCAGGGTTTTCTTGTAATCTGCCAGAACGTGGGCATAGTCCAGAACCGCATCTGTATTTTTCTCAATATCAGGGATAACCTGGATTCCCTTGCGCTCATCTATACCGCCGTTAATAGCGTACAGAAGGCTTTTAGCCAGATTGGCCCTGGCTCCGAAAAACTGCATCTGTTTTCCGACTGCCATGGCGGATACGCAGCAGGCGATACAGTAATCATCCCCGTACATGGGACGCATCAGATCGTCATTTTCATACTGGATGGAATCGGTTTCAATGCTCATGCGGGAGCAGTAATTTTTAAATGCCTCCGGCAGATTCTGGCTCCACAGCACTGTCAGGTTTGGCTCCGGCGCAGTGCCTAGGTTTGTCAGAGTATGGATATAGCGGAAGGAATTTTTTGTGACCAGAGTGCGTCCGTCTACTCCCATGCCGCCGAGGCTTTCTGTCACCCAGGTAGGATCTCCGCCAAACAGTTCGTTGTATTCAGGGGTACGCAGATGACGTACAAGACGCAGCTTGATAATAAACTGGTCAATCAGCTCCTGGGCTCCAGCCTCGTCCAGGATGCCTGCCTCCAGATCGCGCTGGATATAGATATCAAGGAACGTTGCTGTACGTCCAAGGCTTGTGGCTGCTCCGTTGTTCTCCTTGATACCTGCCAGATATGCCATGTACAGATTCTGAACCGCTTCACGGGCATTTTCAGCAGGCTTTGTGATATCGCATCCATACCGCGCTGCCATATCGGCCATTTTCTGGAGAGCGCGGATCTGTTCGCTGACATCTTCCAGAAGACGGATTCTTTCATCTGTCATGGGACCGTCAAGCAGTTTGATGTCCTCTTTTTTTGATTCAATTAAAAAGTCAGTTCCATAGAGAGGAACACGGCGGTAGTCGCCTACAATGCGTCCCCGTCCGTATGCGTCCGGAAGACCGGTTAAAAGCCCTGCGGTTCTGGCTTTTCTGACCCGTTCCGGATAAGCGTCAAATACGCCGTCATTGTGAGTTTTCCTGTATAAATTGAAGTGCTTTTCCACTTCGGGATCCAGTTCATAGCCATACTGCTCCAGTGCGCTTTTAGCCATTCTCATGCCGCCGAAGGGATTGACAATCCGCTTTAAAGGAGCATCTGTCTGAAGTCCGACAATTACCTCATTTTCTTTATCAATATAGCCGGGAGCAAAATTATCAATTCCGGAAACAACAGTCGTATCTACATCAATGATGCCTTTTTTTACTTCTTCCAAAATCAGGGCGTGGGCTTTTTCCCATACCTTTTTCGTTTTTTCAGTAGTTCCTGTCAGAAATTCATCATTTCCTGCATAGGGCGTATAGTTTTTCTGAATAAAATTTCTTACGTTTACTACGTGACGCCACTCTCCTGTCTTAAATCCTTTCCATGCAGTGCAGTTTACATCGATACTCATGTTTGCAGTCTCCTTTCGCCTAAAGACATTTTACCAGTGTTGTTATCTGTTTAGTTCTGAAAATATTCATTCATCATGTTCTGCCATTGTTCCAGTTCGGAAGCATCTTTTGGCGGAACCTGTTCCAGCCTGTAAGGAATTCCCATAGCTTTGTATTTGGGAACACCCAGCACATGATAAGGCAGAAGTTCTACCTTTTGCACGTTTTTAATCTGTTTGACTGCTTCAAACAGCCCCATAAGATGTTCTCTGCTGTCTGTAAGTCCTGGAACTGCCACATGGCGAATCCAGAGAGGTATGTTAAATTCCTGTACCGCCTGGAGAAAACGAAGGCTTTCATCCATGGGCTGGCCGGTAATATTCAGATATCCTTCCCTGGTGTAGTGCTTAACGTCAAACAGCACCAGATCCGTGTGTTTCAGGATATCCCCATAACCGCCGTTTCCATAACCGGCTGTATCCAGGCAGGTGTGGATGCCCTGTTCTTTACACAGAGCCAGAGTCTCGGCTAAAAAGTCCTTCTGAAGAAGAGGCTCCCCGCCGGAGAAGGTGACGCCTCCGGTACTGCCGTAGTAAGGTTTGAACCGGTTGAGAACAGCTATAATTTCCTCCGGCGTTTTCGTCTCTGCCCTGCCGTCTATCTCCCAGGTATCAGGATTATGGCAGTATTGGCATCTTAAACAGCATCCCTGCAGAAAAATAACAGTGCGGATACCAGGGCCGTCTACCAGCCCCATGGATTCCCAGGAATGAATGTGCCCCATTGTCATGGTATGATATCCTCCTTGAGTGGCAATGAATGAAAAAATAGATAAAAAACAGATAATATGGCTGTCTGGATGAACTGGCTGTCAGAGTTGTTTTAAGAATATCAAACAAAAAAAGCCAGACCTCCAGGCAGAGTGCCCAGACGGTCGGCTTTTAAAATCATACTTCATGTGGTTTATTCCACTTCCGTCAGTCATATGATGACTCAACTATACAAAACAAATTTTCTTTTGTCAAGAGGATACAGATGTTTATTTCTGACTTTTTTCATAGTATTGTCTTCTGATTTCTTCCGGCACCAGACTTCCGCCGGTTGCCCATGCAATATGAACCGCCTGTTCCATATTCTGTTCCAGGCCGTGAGACGCCAGAAACTGCCTTCCTTCCGGGCTGGAACAGAGAACTGCCGGACCCTGAAAGGCGGCACAGGAGCTTGGTTCAATAAACATGCCCTCTGTGTCCATGAAGGCGCGCAGATAGCGGTATAAATGTTCATCTGTGACAGTGAATTCCCCGGCTAACAGGGAAGAAATCTGTCTACCGACAAATTTAGAAGGACGCCCTACTGCCAGGCCGTCTGCATCCGTAAGGCCGGAAAGGCCGATATCCTGGACACAGATTCTGTCATGAAGTCCTGTCATAACGCCCAAGGCCATGCAGGGGGCCTGTACAGGCTCTGCAAAGAAACAGTAGACAAAATCACCAAAGATCTGCTTCAGGCCGAAGGTAATGCCTCCTGGAGCGCCTCCTACGCCACAGGGCAGGTAAACAAACAGAGGATGGGAACGATCTACAATAATATCCATGGCATCCAGCTGCTGTTTCAGACGTCTGGCAGCGGTAGCATAGCCTAAAAACAGGCTGGCTGAATTTTCATCATCCACAAAATAACTCATGGGATCTTCTTCAGCCTGAGCGCGTCCGGCTTTCACAGCTTCACTGTAATCGGAAGCATACTCAATGACATGGACGCCTTTTTCTCGGAGCAATTTCTTTTTCCATTCCTTTGCATCCATAGACATATGTATGGTTACATGATAGCCTAAAGCCGCACTGATAATTCCAATGGACAGTCCCAGATTTCCGGTGGAACCGGCATGAACCGAATAACGGCTGAAAAACTTTTTAAACTCCGGGCGGCAGAAAGCCTCATAGCTTTCACCGGGACGGATCATACCCTCAGAAAGAGCCAGTTCTTCCGAGTGCTTGAGAATTTCATAAATACCGCCTCTTGCCTTTACAGAGCCTGCCGCCGCCAGATGGCTGTCCATTTTAAGCAGAAGGCGGCCTTTCAGACTGGCGTGAAAGGAATCATTCAGAGCATTCTTCATGGATGGAATCTCGATCAGGGGAGACTCTATCATGCCGTCTGCTGCTTCTGTCTCAGGAAAAGCTTTTTTAATAAAAGGTGCAAACCGCAGCCATCTTTCTTCTGCATCTTCTATATCAGACGCCGAAAAAGGCAGCTTTTTTAAAGCAGAATCTGCATCAGTCAGCTGGTCATTGTTCCAGAAAATCTCTTTTCTCTGGGACATTGGGCGGATGAGTGGAAACTGTTCGGTCAGTTCATAGATGTTGTTGTTCCTATTCACGTTTATCATACTCCTTTGCTGCAAATGATACAAAGCTGTTAAAATAAAATCTCCAGAGCTTCAGAAGGAATCAGAGGACGGATTGCCGCCTGCATTCGTTCGTGCTGCTGTTTAGAAATTACAATCTTTTTCTTACAAACAGAAATTTCTGATAATTCCTTTAACCGGCTGACGCTTCTCACAACTGTGCGGACACTGACACCGATATTGCTGGCAATGGTCTGATAATCTGTCTGAACGATCAGAGGCTGTCCTGATGAGGCATGTCTGGTATAGTGCTGCACCAGATAATACCGCACCCGGTCAATTCCTTTTTGATAATAGAGGATTCCATCATTGCCGGAACGCTGATACAGATCATTGGCCACAATATAGGTACACCGGTACAGCATATCTACGTTTTTCATTAAGTATTCATAAATAATGGATGAGCTGATGCGCAGGGCTGTAACCTGTGTCTCAGCGACCACAGTGGCAACACTTCGATCCTTTCGGGCCAGTACCTCTAAAAGGCCGACAGAGCCGTTTTCACTGGTAATGCGGAAATAGAAATAATTATTTCCATCGTGGTAATCCCTGGTTCCGATGGCAGAACCGGATTGTATAAAATATACATAGTCAGGAAAATCTCCCAGGCTGATGATAACAGAGCCTGCGGGATAAACAAGCTGCACTCCCTGAGTTTTTATTTCCTCCGACAGAACTGAAACATTAAACTGGTTGTAAGAGTCATATTTTTTCCATAGCTCCCGCAGGTTCATCATATCCTCCCTGTCATCCAATCACAGTGTCTGTTAAACAATCAAAACATCTTTGACTCCGGCCTTCAGCGCTGTATCACGAAGAAGTTTCATATAGGCATCGTCAGGTTCTCTTGTGGATGAAAAATTTTCTCGGACGCCATAGTGCCGGAACTTAATTAATTTATACCGCACATTGGGATAATTTGCAATCAGATTGCTTCCCAGCTCAACCGTTTTCAGGTTATCTACTGCATCTGGAACGACTACGGTTCTGATTTCATAGAGCTTATCCATGGCAGCCATACGGCGGATATTCTCTGTTACAACAGAAAGCCCTTTTCCAGTAAGGAACAGGTGGTCTTCTTCGCTTCCAGCCTTGAGATCAATCATGGTTTTGTCGGTGACATTGAGCACATCCTCTCTCTCCCACAAGGGAATCTGGCCATTGGTGTCCATAAACGTAGTTTTTCCGGCTGCCTGAACCAGGGTATAGAATTCTTTTAGAAAATCAAGATAGAGGCTGCATTCTCCGCCTGAGGTAGTGATGCCGTTTACGAAGGGGAAAAAGCCGCGTATTTCCTCATACAGCTGTCCGGCTGTCATGTTTCGTATCTTGGGGGAGGCGTCAAACTGACAGATTTTAAGCAGGTATCGCAGTTACAGCATTTGAATAATCATAGGAGACCCTTCCGTTTCCATCATAAGCGCGCCTGCGGGACATGTGTTTACACATGCCCCGCAGTTTTTGCACATATGGATGGTCTCCGGATTGTGGCAGTAGAGACAGTTCTGATTGCAGCCCTGAAGAAAGACTGCAGTACGGTTTCCAAAGCCGTCTACACTGCTGAAAGGAATAATTTTATTAACCGGAGCCTTAAGATCCATTAGTTTCCACGCACCTTTCTGTCAAGAAGATGAAGATTTTTATCAACCACAGCGCCGTTTACAGTGGCTTCGTTTAAAGTCATCTGCTCTTTATTAAACTTTTCAATGTCAGAGCGTTTTACCAGGTATCCTGTGACGCGCACCAGGTCGGAATCTCCGGAATAGAAGGAGAGATATCTGGCTCCTGTGGAGAAAGCGCCCTTTAAAATGTCAAGCAGATACTGAGGATTGTTTCCCACTGTGTGATCAAAAGGGAACAGCTCTCCACAGCCGGCATCGCAGCCCTTATGCATACGGGTAAAATGCTGAATCTGAAGCGGAAGCTCCGGCTCCTCTCCGATAGGAATTCGGCCGCCTGGAGTAGATTCCGTATCCTCCATCACGCCGACCTGGGCGTGAAGACCGTATTTTCCATAGGCCGCCGGACGTTTGTCAATCTCTGCGCGGATGCGGTCCATAATTGCCTCTCCGAAGGCGTCGGCCTTCTCGTTATGTCCGTAGCGCTGTCCCGGCTCTGTGAGTCCCAGGGCCTTGTTTACGCACTCTGCCAGGCCCACAAAACCGAACATGCCGATCATATAGTCCTTTTCCTTGCGGATCAGGCCTTCCCGGTAGAGGAAGTTATTTTCATAATAATGGCACTCGTCCACGATAAAACGGCAGCGGCTGTCGATGGCGTCGCAGACGGCTGTCACAGCGTCCGGGATGACACGGTCTAAGAGATCTTCCGGACTTTTTGCCAGCTCTGGAAGACGGTTCATATTCAGACGTACCAGAGTCAGGCCGCAGCCTCCGATGGGCAGTGTGTTGTAGCAGCTGACAACTGCATAGTCTCCCATTTCTTTCCGATACATTTTATCATTGGCAAAGCTTGGCTTGGCTGCTGCCATGGCTGTGTCCAGAGCCGCCAGCATAAAGCTGTCCGGTGTGTCATCTCTGTAGAGAAGCGTCATATTCGGGCAGGGCCGCTGCATTTCTTTTGTCAGTTTTAAGACAATGCGTCCGGCTTTTGTATCCTCCGGTCCCAGGTTTGCATGACAGAAAGCGTTGGAAATCGTTCTGTCTACATGGACTAACAGAAAACGAATCGCTTTTTCAGCTTCAGCCTCATCGGTTACAAACGGATCCAGAAGAGTTCCCAGATTTCCGATGTAAACAGGAAGCCCGCCGTCTGCCGGGATGTTATGGTACAGGCAGAGGAGATTTCCCACTGCGTCCCAGATATCCTTAGGTGGCTCCAGCATAAGAAATTCGCTGCCCTGTTTTAAGAATTTTTCGTAGTCCGGCACGCAGTAGCGTGTGCGGTAGGGAGTTTTTCCTTCGAACATATCCATCATGGCGCCGTTTGCAAAGTATTCCTTTGATTTTTCGGTATACTCTACCAGCTCGATGGAATTTTCCGCGATCTTTGCCATATCCTTTAATCTCTGATTAAAGGTAACCTTAGGATTTTTGATGGTGTACAGGATATCGTTTGTCATATCAAAAGATGCCATGTCAGTCCTCCTTTTTACTGTTTGAGCGCTTATGCTCGTTTCATTTTTCTGCAGGCTCTGATAGAGAAGACAGCCAGACCAATGAGGGTTGCACAGTATGGAATGGTCTTAACCAGATCAGACGGCCATCCCAGGGTTGCCACTGCGTTTGACAGAGCGTCCGCCACACCGAACAGGAGGGAGGTGGCGGCTGTGCCGACTGCGCCTCTCTGGCCCATGGCTTCAGCTGCCAAGGCAATCCATCCGCGGCCGCTGACCATATCTCTGGAGAACCAGGATACATAACCCATGGACATAAAAGCTCCGCCAAGGCCGCTCATAACGCCGCTGATCAACAGTGCAGCTGCCTGAGTCTTCATCACACTGATGCCCACAGAATCCGCCGCCTCTTTTTTCTCTCCGACTGCACGGATGTGGTATCCAAGTGATGTTTTCTTCAGAAGCAGGTAAGTAAATACCACTGCCAGAATTGACAGGTAGGTAAGTACGTTGTGGCCGGATATGGCCGGTCCGATAATCGGAATCTGCTCGATAATTGGGATATTGATGTTTGGCAGCACCTTACTGGTGAGGGCTACGCTGGTACCCTTGTCATGAGCCACCAGATAGAGGAAGAAAATGGTTCCTCCGCTGGCCAGGCTGTTAATGGCAATGCCGCCTAAGATAATATTGGTTTTGTAGTACAGAGTAAAGAAGGCCAGAATTCCTGCCGCCAGCACGGCGAAGAGAATGGCGAAAGCCAGTCCGGCCCAGGCACTTCCAAACAGGTAGCTGAAGTACATTCCCGCAAAAGCGGCGATCAGCATCATGCCCTCCAGGGCAATATTGGGAACACCGGCCACGTCAGACACAACTGCGCCCATAGAGGCAAACAGAAGGGGTGTGGCTACACGAAAAATGGAGTAAAAAAAGTCACTGGTAAAAATCAGGTCTGCAAGCGCTTTCATCCCTTCACCTCCTTCTCAATCCAGTTCTGTTTATATTTGTGCAGGAATCGTTCTGCTGAAATTAAGAGAATGATAATACTCTGAAGAATCGCTATCATCTCTGTAGGAATATCAGAGGAACGGTTCACAAGGTCTGCTCCGATTCTCAGGTAGCTGACAAAGAAAGCCGCCCCGATGACGCCTAAGGGGTTATTTCCGGCCAGCATGGCGATCATGGCTCCGTCGAAACCGTAGCCTGGAAGAGCTGTCCACTCGAACCGTTTGTGCATGCCGATGCATTCGATCAGTCCTCCGGCTCCGGCAATAGCGCCTGCTGCCAGATGGACGATAATAATGACTTTTGTTACATTAATTCCGGAATAGCTGGCAAATTTAGCATTATTTCCAGTCATACGGATTTCGTATCCCCATTTACTTTTGAACATAAACAGATATACTAAGACAGCGCATAAAACTGCAATCAGGAAGCCAGAATGGATTCTGGTTCCAGGTACAATATTGGAAAGAAGGGCATTGGAGCGGTATTTGTAGGATACCAGGGACGCTACCTTCGGATCGCGCATCACATTGTTTAAGAGATAGAGTCCCACTCCCAGAAGAATGTTGTTCATCATCAGAGAAGTTACCATCTCGTTGGCACCGTATTTTGCCTTCAGAACACCGGGAACCAGCATAATTATCATACCGGCTAAAGCTCCTGCTGCAATGCAGGCAATAGGAAATACGATGGGAGGCATTTTCAGCCAGATTGCCAGGAAGGATCCGGCAATTCCGGAAATAAAAAAGACGCCCTCTCCGCCCAGATTAAACAGGTTGGCTTTAAACATGACTGCCATAGCCAGACCAGAGAAAATAAGCGGAACTGCTGTTTCCACAATATTTCCCAGATATCGTTTAGAAGAAAACGGCGCTAACAGGAAGGTTTTAATGGATTCCACCGGCTGATCGCTGACTAACAGAATGATGACAAAGGCCACCAGGATTGCTACCAGCATGGAAACGGCGGTTCTTATGATGTTAAAGGAACGCTCTCTGCTCATCCTTCTGCCCTCCTTATCTGTTCTTCGCTGTGCTTTTCCAGTCCCAGCATGTAAAGTCCCAGCTTCTCTTCGTTCAGTCCTTCTGTATTATCGAAATAAGCCACAATTTCTCCTTCATACATAACGGCAATCACATCGGAGAGCTTTAATGCTTCGCTTAAATCAGCAGAGATTAAAAGCACCGCACAGCCCTGATCCCTCAGCTCCATCATTTTTTTATGGATAATGTGGGCAGCTCCGATATCGACACCTCTGGTAGGCTGTTCTGCAATCAGAACTTCTGGGTTGTGGCTGCACTCTCTGGCTACGACTACTTTCTGCATATTTCCACCGGACAGCATTCCCACATTCTGTCCCGTGCCGGAACAGCGTATTTCGTAGGATTTAATGCGCTCCTCCGCAAATTTTAATATCTTTTTATAGTTCAGAAGGCCGCCGCGGCAGAATTCCTTGCTGCCGTACCGGTTGGAAACCATGTTTTCTGCAATGGATTCCTGGCCTGCGATGCCCTGCTCCATACGGTCCTCCGGCACATAGCCGAACTGCATGTTCCGGATCTGTTCAATGGACAGATTCTTCACGGACGTTCCCGTTTAAAAGAATATCTCCATCTTTTATCATCCTCTTTTTCGTCATCAGTTCTACCAGCTCCACCTGGCCGTTTCCTTGGACGCCGGCAATTCCAAAAATCATGCCGCCCCTGACTCCGAAATTAATGTTGTTCAGCAGTTTCACCTGGTTTTTATCTGTGTAGGACAGGTTTTTAACCTGAATTTTCACATCGCCTGGCTTGGGGACTGTCTTCTGAATGGAAGTATCCATTTCACAGCCCATGATCATGGCTGAAATCTCCTGCTCTGTCACATCCTTTGTCTCGCAGCAGCCTACAAACTGGCTGGCTCTCATGACAGTAATGCGGTCGGAAATACGCTTGATTTCCGGAATTTTATGGGAAATGAACACAATGGTGTGTCCCTGCTTTTTCAGATTAATAAGCTCGTCGAAGAGCTGGTCTGTTTCCTGGGGAGCCAGCACGGCGGTGGGCTCGTCCAGAATCAGGATCTCTGCGCCTCTGGCCAGAGCCTTCAAAATTTCAATTTTCTGTTTTACGCCTACGGGAAGAGTCTGTGTAACCGCTTCCGCGTCTACGTCCAGATTATACTTTTTACTGATTTCCTTTGTAAAGCGGATCGCTTCCTCCTCGCTGACAAAAAGCCCCTTTTTCGGTTCCATGCCGAGGATAATGTTCTGGGCCGCTGTAAAGGATTCCACCAGCATAAAGTGCTGATGCACCATTCCGATTCCATGAGCGATGGCATCCTTAGAGGAGGAGAACCTGACAGGTTCTCCCCTCAAGATGATCTCTCCTGATGACGGCGGTTCCATTCCGAATAAGATTTTCATCAGGGTAGATTTTCCAGCTCCGTTTTCTCCTACCAGAGCATGAATCTCTCCCTTTTTCAGATTGAAATTAACATTTTTATTCGCTGCAATCCCGTTGCTATAAATTTTTGAGATGTTGTTCATCTCTAAAAGATACTGTTCCATCAGGATACCTCCGTGAACTATGGGCGTACAGCCTCGCGGATTTCATTCACTTTCTCTGTAGTAATTCCAGTAGTTGGAGTCATTTCGATTTCTCCGGCAACTACCTGTCCTTTTAACTCCTCGATTTTCGCTCTGTCCTCCTCAGACAGTAAAGCCTCATAGAATTCGTTCTCAGCGATGCCAACAGCGTCCTCGGCGATTCCGAATACTTCTCTTGTGCCGTAAGGAATCTCGCCTTTCATGGCTCTGTCTACTGCCTTTACGGCGTTCTCCGGGATATTCTTGATAGCGGAGGTGATAATCACGCCTGCCATCTCCGGCTTTGTCTCCTTTAAGGCCTCTGCCTGGTCAGAGTCAACGCCGATAGCGAACTTGTTCTGAGCTACAGCCGCGTCAATTACGCCAAGACCGGACTGTCCTGCTGCCGCGAAGATAACAGAAAGACCGGAATTGTAGAGAAGAAGAGCGTTCTCTTTTCCCTTGGCTGTGTCAGTGAAGCTTCCCACATAGGATGTCGCTACCTTGATATCCGGATTAACAGCCTGGGCGCCCTCGATGTATCCCACTAAGAACTCGTTGATTCCAGGGATATCCATGCCGCCTACGAAGCCGATTTTGTCCTCTCCCAGCTCTGCTGCCTTGAGAGCTGCGGCTGCACCGGCCAGGAAACTCATCTCGTTGTTTTTTGTACCCATGATATATACGTTTGCAGGCGGATCGGTCAGCTCGTCGTCCAGATTGATGAACAGCTGATCCGGATACTCTTCTGCCGCCTGAACCAGGGCGTCGTCATTGTTGCTGGAAATCGTTAAGATTAAGTCATAATCAGCCTCGCACATATCTACAAGAACCGGGTAATACTTAGATGTGTCCAGTCCGGCCTCCACGTAGTCTACCGTTACACCAAGCTGCTCCTCAATAGGCTCAATGGCGCGGAAGGAAGCGTCAAAAAATGATTTGTCTCCCAGGTTTCCAGGAATCATAAGAGCTACCTTGTAGTCCTCCGGATTTACTGCCTCTGCGTCTCCCTCTCCCTGCGCTTCTGCTGCGCTCTCAGCGGCCTTGGACGGCGCTGTGGTCTCCTCCGGCTCCGGCGCAGAGCATCCTGTCATCATGCCCGCAGTCATGCATACGGCAAGGGCCGCTGCTGTCAGTTTCTTCATAGTGATTGTCCTCCTCATAATCGTTTTCTCTATCGAAAGCCTTCTGGCTTTTGATTAAAATAACACTCAGCTGAAATAAAATTAAAAATACTGTTCCAGAATCTGAAAGAACCGGTTTGTATCCACATGGACGGCAAACTGAAGACGTCCCTCCTCTGGGGAGTGAATTTCATAGTAATTGGAAAGGCTGACCAAAGTTCCGCGGGTCATAGAGCCGCTTAACTCAACTGTGTAATCGCCCCGCTGCAGGGAAACTGTCTCCGGATCCAACAGGTAAGCGACTAAAAGCACATCGTGAAACGTGACCGGAAAGCCAGTGGCCTTCTGAAACAGGGAAACTCCCTCCAGAAAGTAATCCATAGCCGGATCTTTTCGTTTTCTCCAGCCGTCAAGCATTTCCGGGCTTATTCTCAGATATTTCGTCACGTCCAGCCCCATCATGATCAGGTTCTCAGACCGTTCCATCACAAGTCTGGCCGCCTCCGGGTCGCAGGCAATATTCCACTCAGGCTTTGCGTCGAAAAAGGCGCCTCCCATGGCGAGAATTTTTACATGGCGCATCAGCTCCGGTTCCCTGAGAAAGGCCATGGCCAGATTCGTCATGGATCCCATAGCTAAGATAACAAGGTCTGGATGCTCTCTGACGCACTGGATGATTAAGTCCTCCGCCGGACGATCAGACAGCAGGCCAGTCCTGTTTTTTAAAACAGGGTACTGGATAGGCTCCGGCCCGGCGCTGTGGGCCCGTTCAATGAGAGCTTTTTCGTGCCCTGCCGCTGCGGGAATATCATGTCTGCCGTAAAGGCTTAAAAATTCCAGCACCATCTCAGCGCGCTTTTTCGTGTCTCCGAATACGGTTGTCACAGCTGCGATATCCAGACAGCCGCAGGAAAGAGCCAGGCGGAAAGCCGCCGCATCGTCGGTGTCGTCTCCGAAATCTGTGTCGATTAATATGGTTGTCTTTTTCATTCTCTCTGTTCCGTTCATAAAAATAAAGCAATAGGCTGTACTGCTTTTGCAGATTCATTATATAAGGAAACCATAAACAGGAAAAGGACATTTGTCCTTTTGTTGGCCGGATCTTGTGAGTTTTTGTAAAAATTTCTGGTTATAATCCATGAATATTAGTGAAACTAATGAAATTTCATTAAAAAAACTAATCAAGCCATTCTATATCACGTCCTGCTGTATAGAAGAAGCCAATCCGTTTCCGAACTGGCTTCGCAGGCGTCTCTATTCTATTTTCATGAAGCAGAATGCTTTTTTCACGTTTTTAAAGCGGGATGAGGCTACAGTCCCAGCTCTGCCTTCAGCTTTTCTAAAGCTAGATCTGCGTCAGAAGGACTGGCTCCCCCATATTTTTTCATCAGATCCTCAGCCTCCGCTTCCTCACTGCCTGCGCTCAGAGCCTCGGACGCCTGGGCTCTGGCAAGCTCTCGGTCCGCTTTTTCTTCCATTCTGGCGAAGGCGTCAAACGCCCCTCTGTCTGTATCTCTGGAGGTGAGCTCAGCGGCTTTTTTCGTCACTTTGGCCGTTACGGCTTTCGCCTTAATCTGAGCGGCCTTCTGCTTCATATCGTTAATCTCGCCCTCCATCTGTCTCAGCTTGCCCCGTACAGTATCCGCCGCCTGCCTGGCAGCCTCATAAGCAGCTTCCTGGGAAGCGGCGCGTGTCTGGCAGTCGTTTTCCTTTTCTAACGCCTTTTTGGCGTCAGCCTCATTTCCGGCCGTTAATGCCTTCACTGCAATGGAATGCCAGGTTTCAGCCTCCTTTTTCAGCTCATCCAGCTGCTTTTTAGTAAGGGTTTCATTGGCCAGCACGTCTAAGGCCGTTTTTTTCATGTTTCCGTATTCCTGAACCGCGTCAATGATGGTCTGATCGATGATCTTTTCCGGATCCTCAAACTTATCAAGAAGCTCGTTCAGATTTGATTTTACTATCATTCCAATTCTGTCAAAAATTCCAGCCATTGCTGTATTCCTCCTTACATGCTTACTCGCTATATTTGTTCTTCAGCTCCTCCTCTTCCGGAGATAAGCCGACAGGCGTATCTAAAATCTTCTTCAGAGTCTCTGCTTCAGCTGCCTTTTTCTCCTGTATTTTGAAAAGAATCAGCCCTGCCGCCATGACAAGCAGGACGGCCGCTCCGCACACGGCGTATAATACTGCGGCTCTCGCATGGCCCGCCGTGTCCTCCATAATCTGATCAGCGGCTTTTACAAAGACCTTTTCAAAGAACTCTGCGTCTGACAGAGAGCTGTCCGCGTAATAACGGTCCGCACAGTCCAGAAACAGATTCCGCGCGTCGGCGTCCATCACGCTGTCGGCAGCCGTTCCGGTATACAGGTAAGTGACGTACTGGGACGGCGCGTACTCCATAAAGGTAAAAATCATATGCCCCTCGTCGGAATAGAGAGAATCATACAGACCGGCAAGATAGGTTTCTGCCTCTTTGTCTGTTATCTCCCCGCCCTTTCCATCCAGATTGTCCGTAATGAAAAGGTAGGGCTGAATACCGGTCTTCTCCTGAAAATACTTCATGGCCTTCCTGACAGAGGTATCGTTTCCCAGCCAGTCTAAAGAATCGTCGATCCAGACGTCTTCCGTTATGCAGGCGCTTTCTGCCAGCTTCTCCCGCACTGGATGCCCGGCTGCGTCCGATCTGGCCTGAGCCGCATTCCAGAACAGCATGGCGGAGAAGATAACCATAATGGCCATAAGAACCATGTACCATCCGGGAATACCGCCGTTCCCTCTCCTGTTCTCCCGGCATATTCCCTGGCCGTCTGGCCCGCGATCCCTGTCAGGCGGCGGATTAAAGGATCCGCTGTCCGGGGAGCCGCCAGAGGAAGAAAGAGGCATCTGCGTTTTGTTTGAAAAGCCGCCTCCCCCTCCGAAGCCGGAAATAAAAATTCCGCCGAACAATGGCCGCGGGGACGAACCTCCAGGCCGCCTGCGGTTTGAATAAAATCCGCTGGAGCTGTGTCTGGCCGGGCTTCGCGCTCCTCCTCTGGAACGTCCCTGGCCTGCGGAGCGTCTGCTGGAAAATCCCCTGCTGCCCCCTCTGGAAAATCCTCCGGAATGCCCTCCCGAACGTCCGCCGCCGGAGCGGCCTCCTCCTCTTCCCATATGTTTTCCTCCGTACATGATAGAATTAATTGGATAGAAATGAAGTCTGACGATTGCAAAATCTATGTACAAATTATAGACGAAAGCCGGGATTCTGGCAATAAAAACTGGCACAATTTTCAAGAAAACCTGTCCCCCGCGCATACATTACGGTATATCCTTACAGACAGGAGGCCTATGTATGCCTGACGCAGCAATGATTACTCCCCTTCACGTTCTCTATCTGGCGGGAGTAATTTTCTATCCTTGCAGTTATGATCATGCGGCTTGACACGCCGCTTGTATGTATTTTCTTTCTGTTTTTAATAGGAGCCGTTGGACTTGGTTCCGTTGTAGGCGGCATTCAGACCGTGTTCAACGCATCGCTTTTCGCAGCTCGCGAGTTTATGGAGATTATCGCTACCATTGCCCTGGTAACGGCTTTATCGAAATGCCTGGGGGAGCTGGGAAGCGATCAGCTGATAGCGGCTCCGGTAAAGCGCGTCATGAAAACTCCCTCAGCCGCCTGGTGGACGCTGGGAATTTTCATGTTTTTAGTCTCGCTGTTTTTATGGCCCTCCCCGGCAGTGGCTCTTGTGGGAGCCGTTCTGCTTCCGGTAACCTTAAAGGCAGGCCTCTCCCCGCTTCTGGCGGCTATGGCCATGAATTTATTTGGCCATGGCTTTGCCTTAAGCTGGGACGCCGTGATCCAGGGCGCGCCCGCTGTCTCCGCCTCAGCCGCCGGGATCTCCGCCTCTCTTCTGCTGACAGAAGCCGGGCCGGTCTTTCTCACCATGGGAATTGTGACAGCTCTGGCGGCGTTTCTTTTAAATAAAAAAGAGATTTCCGGACAGAGCGCCGCAGCCCGAAAAGCCGGCGGCATTCTTTCGGGAAGCAGACAGGAAAGCGATCAAAGGGAGAAACAGCAGAGTGGGAAGGAGCCAGGCGAGAGCCTGCCGGACAGAAGCAGGAAATCTGCGGCCGCGATAATGGCCGTTCTGGTTCCTCTTGCATTCCTGACCGATATTCTCATCATGCTCTCCAGAAATTTAAGCGGCGGGGAGGCTACCAGCATTGTCTCCGGAACGGCGGCAGCGCTGATGTGCCTGGGTCCGTGCTGGCTTGGACGCCGCTCTCTGAAAAGGTCACCTCTTACCTGACAGACGGATTTTATTCGCCATACAGATTTTCGCTCCTGTCATTGTAATCGGAGCCTTTTTCTTTCTGGGAGGAAACGGCAGTGACCAAAGCTTCAGCCCTCATCAACAGAATGTCTGCATAACGAAGGGTGTATACGTCTTGGGGCATATCTTCCATCTCCAAATCTGTTTCTTCCACCCATTTACGGAAATGACAACGCGTCAGAGT
>ENA-OQAB01000647-OQAB01000647.1-human-gut-metagenome-genome-assembly--contig:-NODE-647-length-18161-cov-4.311578_pt1 | contig 18161 bp, 18 predicted proteins | sample MGYA00242490_ERZ504517 | MGnify/ENA primary metagenome ERZ504517 (study PRJEB26092, sample SAMD00036298) | human gut metagenome | host: Homo sapiens | study: EMG produced TPA metagenomics assembly of...
GGGCGACCCCTATTCCACAAAATTTATTTTCCCAAATTTCATTATTGGAACCTTTTTTTCGATTTTCTTCATTACAATCAGTTAGTACATAACCATTATTTTACAGGTGTGCCTTGTGTACACCATTAATTCAGGAGTTTTTATGCGAAAGATAACCACCAGTGAGCAGAAAAATATCATTGGCAGCCGGATCCGCCAGCTGCGGATGGCTCGAAAGCTGACTCAGGATGAACTGGCCGCCAGACTGCAGGTCAATGGCTACAATTTTTCCAAGCTGACCATTCTGCGGATCGAGCTCGGCAAACGTCTGGTGACTGACATTGAACTGAAAGGCCTGTGTGAATTCTTTGAAACAGACCCAAACAGCCTCCTTGGCTACCGCCCCGACTCTCCCAAAGAAGAAGCGCTTAAAGATCCTTTCATCCGCAGATTCTAACTGTATATTTCTGCGCATAAGGTAATTTTTATTCATTTGTACACTATTTCGTGCATAAATCATGCACTCTATTTCAGCCTGATGTTTTTTATAACTGTGGGATACAATAATACAAAGCACGAAAATGACAGCACAACAGGAGGCAGAAGCAGATGATCCTCTAAGGATGTCTCTTCTGATATGACTACAATGAGTTTTGAGCTGGAACGTATTGAAGAACTCTGCCGCATCAGAGGCTGGAGCCATTACCGCCTTGCAAAGGAAATGGACGTTTCCCCAAACAGCATAGGAAATCTTTTCCGCCGCACTTCCATCCCCAGTGTCCCCACCATACGCCATATCTGCGAGGCCATGGGCATTACCATTTCCCAGTTTTACAGTACGGACGGCTCCGCCGCTACAATCACAGAGCAGCAAAAGGCCTTTCTGGAACTGTTTGACCGGTTAAGTCCGGGAGATAAGAAAAAGGCAGAAGGATATATAGAAGGGTTACTGGCTAAATCCCAGTCTGAGCCATAAAAGGCCGCCGGTCTGATGAACGCATCAGATACCGACGGCCTTTTTTCTCATTTCTCTTACATGCTCTTTCTCTCTGCTATTTCAGCCATCTTGGCTTCATTCAAACGGGTATCTCCCTTTACTCTCGAATAACTCAGGTAACCGTTCATACGGTCAATCTTTGTCAGGTTGCGGCTGCCGCAGACAGGACACACATCCATCTCCAGTTCCTCATGGCCGCAGTCGTCACAGTAAGCCAGCGACAGATTTACTCCCTCATAAAAGCCCATCTTCATCGCCCGGCGCACCAGAGTACGGATGGCTTCTTTATTGTAGCTGATGGGGTATTTCACATACTGGATCTTTCCTCCGTTGCTCAGTTCCCAGAAACGGTACTCCAGATCCTGCTTTTCAATCGGCGTAATGTCCTCTGTCACATGACAATGGAAGCCGTTGCTCACATACTCCCTGTCCGACACATTTTCAATGATGCCGTACTTTTCACGGAACTGCTTTACCTGAAGGCCGCAGAGATTTTCCGCCGGAGTCGCATAAATGGCATACAGATTGCCATCCTCTTCCTTAAATTCCTCAATCTTTTTATTGATATGCTCCAGAACCTCCAGCGCAAACTGTCCATCTTCTACCAGAGACTTTTTGTTATACAGCTGCTGAAGCTCATTAAAGGCTGTGATGCCAAAGGATGCTGTGGCAGTTTTAAGAAGGGGCTTGATCTTATCATGCAGACCCAGATGACCGCCGTAAAAACCGCCTTCACAGTAGGCCAGCGGATTGGTAGATGCCTTCAGCTCGCCCAGGTAAGCGTAGGTGCGGATATGGATCTTGCGGATCAGCTCCAGATAGTAGTCCAGCACCTCGTAGAAATCCCGGCTCTCCTGTCTTGCCTTTGCAAGGATCATAGGAAGGTGAAGGCTGACTACGCCGATATTAAACCGTCCCACAAATACGGGAGAGTCCTTATCATCTGCCGGATACATTCCGCCCCGCTCATACCAGGGGGATAAAAAGGCACGGCAGCCCATAGGGGAAATGATTTTGCCATAGCGCTTATACATACTGGCGATATACCCCTTTCCCGTCAGGGACAGCCAGTCGGGATACATGGTCTTGCTGGAGCAGTCGATCCCTGCCTCAAACACATCCTCCAGCTCGCCTCCCGGCCCGTGAAGAGCCTCATCATAAAGGAATACGATCTTCGGGAAAAGCACAGGCTTTTTATGATCCTTCTTTCCCTGTCCGCCCTTGCGCACATTGAGCATGGTCATAGTCGCCATCTTGGCAAAACGGCTCGTTCCCGTGCCTGCTGTCATGGTGATAAAGGGGTAATCTCCCCGGCTGGAAGAAACGGAGTTAAACTTGTACTCCCATCCCTGAAAGCCCTGCTCCATATCCCTCTGTACATCCTTCCAGGCCACCTCTTTGGCCTTGTCCGCTGCAAGACCCAGATCCAGATATTTTTCAATGTACTTTTCATAAGACTTTTCCGCATAGGGCGCCAGGATCTCCTCCACGCTGGGAACCGTAAAACCTCCGTACTGCTGGCTGGCCGCACTTAAGACAATATCCCCGATCACATCAAAGGCCACATCCAACGTTTTCGGCTCGTTATACCAGAGATTTCCCATCTCAAAGCCCCCGGTCAGAACCGCCTTTACATCAAACAGACAGCAGTTCATGGTGTCGCGTCTGGCAGACATATCATGGATGTAAATATACCCCTCTCGGCAGGCCTGAAGCTCCTCCACGGTCATAAAAAACTTCTGATACAGGGATTTATTTAATTCATTAAAAATCAGGCTGCGCTTCGTAGATACCAGGGCGCTGTCCGTATTGCTGTTCTCCTTATCACCGATGTACATAATAGACTGGCTCTTCTTATACACATCATCCAGCATCCGGACAAAATCCTGCTTATAGTTTCTGTAATCCCGATAGCTCTTTGCCACCAGAGGATTTACCTTTTCAAGAGCGCCTTCTACAATATTGTGCATCTGGGGAATTGGGATCAGCTCCTGATCCAGCTCCTGAACCTTCTCTTCTACAAATTCGCAGATAAAATTCAGTTCTGCCTTTGAAAATGTGATCATGGCCCTCTCAGCGGACTTGCTGATGGCGGAAATCACCTTCTGAACGTTAAAATCCTCTTTTGTTCCGTCTTTTTTTACTACCTTTACTCTGGTTAGATCCATACGTCACCTCTCAATAGAACGATTACATTATATACTATATATTGTGTTTTATCTTTTTTGTCAGCACACTATGTATTGTGTCTTAATTGGTGATGCTATCTTACCATGGATACAAGGCTCCGTCAATAGGCGTATTAAAATCAGACTTCTATCTTATTTTTTCATTCGTTTCCAGTAATCTCCCGTTTCTGCTGCAACAACTCCGCTGAGGGCAAGTACCGCAATCAGATTGGGAATTGCCATCAGCGCATTAAAGATATCGGCAATCGTCCAGACCGCCTCAACCGTCATAAACGGCCCGATAAAAATAGCAAGGATATATAAGAAACGATACGTCATTACTGCACGTCTGCTTCCTCCTGACAAATACTCCAGACAGCGTTCCCCATAATAATTCCATCCTATAATAGTTGTAAATGCAAAGAAAATCAGGCACGCCATCAGAAGAAAGGAACTGGCCCAGGCGGGCAGAGGAAGCCCGTGATTAAAGGCATAAGTGGTTACTGCAACCCCCTCCAGACCTGTCTCATAGGCTCCGGTCAGCACAATTGAAAGACCTGTCATGGTACAGATTATAATCGTATCTATAAAGGTTCCCGTCATCGAAACCAGTCCCTGACGAACCGGTTCTCTGGTACGGGCTGCTGCAGCAGCAATGGGAGCGCTTCCCAATCCTGCCTCATTTGAAAAAATGCCTCTTGCGATTCCCTTCTGCATTGCAAGAAGAATGCTTCCCAAAGCGCCTCCTGCTGCCGGCCGAAGCCCAAAGGCGCTTTCCAGTATCATCTTAAATGCCATAGGAACCCTTTGTGCATTTACACATAAAATCGTAATGCATGCAGCCACATAAAAGACAGCCATAAACGGCACGATAATCTGGGAAACAGTAGCAATACGCTCCAATCCACCCAAAACCACCAGTGCAACACAAATTGTCAAAATCAGTCCGGCGATCAGCACGGCCACCGTATACTCTCTTCCAAACAGCGCCACTGTACAGGCTTTCTGACTATCAAAAAAATCTCCTACTGCAGAAGTAATGCCATTAACCTGAGTAAAGGTTCCGATTCCCAGAAGACCGACACCGGCGCCAAAAAAAGCAAATATTTTTCCCAGCCATCTCCATTTCTTTCCCATTCCGTTTTCGATATAGTAAAAGGGACCTCCCAAAACATGACCGGTTTCTTTGTCTACACTTCGATAGCAGATTGCCAGAACACCCTCTGCATATTTGGTTGCCATTCCAAATAAAGCGGCAATCCACATCCAGAATAAAGCGCCCGGTCCACCAGCCACAATGGCGGTCGCTACACCTACAATATTTCCCGTTCCGATCGTTGCTGACATGGCAGTACAAAGAGCTCCAAAGCTGGTAACCTCTCCGCTTCCCTCTTCTTCATTCTGAACCATGTAGCGCAGAGCAGCGGGAAGTTTTCGGATCTGCATCCCCTTCAGACGTACCGTCAGATAAATCCCTGTTGCCAAAATCAGCACAATCAGCGGAACTCCCCATACAAGATCATCAATGGCCTTTAACGCAGTATTCAAAAATTGCAGCATCTTCCTGTCCTCCCTTTGCATTGTAAATATACTTCTTCACTTTACCAGAGTAAAGTATCATACAATCAAAGGGGTTGCAAGTTTTTTTATGTGTACATTTTTGCATTGCTCAAACATCCGCAGATTACCTTCTTAATAATAAACTACGGATGTTCTAAGAAAATATTTTATTATCTTAACTCTACCAATACCTCAATCTCGCAGGCAATCCCACCCGGAAGAGCATTTACGCCAATTGCAGAACGAGCTGGAAGCCCCGCTTCCTCGCCAAACAGCTCTGCAATCAGATTTGATCCGCCGTTTACAACCTGTGGCTGCATTCCAAAATCATCTGCACTGTTTACAAAGGCAAGTACTTTTACAAAACGCTTTATCCGATTCAAATCGCCTGTTTTTTCATGGAGATTTGCAAGAAGATTTAACATACAGTTATATGCCGCTTTCTGCCCATCCTCCAAACTCAAATCTTTTCCAAGTTTTCCAATTACTGTATTTCCTTCTCCCAGATCTGGTCCACAACCTGAACAATACAGCATTTTTTCACCAAATTCCTGTACGGGTGTATACACCCCTCCCTTAGGCGGAGGCTGGGGCAATGTAATCTGTTTTTCCTTTAATACCTCATAAATATCTCTCATATTTCTATCATCCTTTCTGTGATCCTGTCACATTTATATCAATATTTCTTTTATAATCCCTTTATACAGGGATACTGCCTGGAGAATCTGCTGCCGATTTATAAATTCATTTACTGTATGGGCCTGCGCTAAATTGCCAGGCCCGCAGATAACAGTCTTTGTACCGTGCTCCACCAGAAAACACTGCTCGCAAGATGCATCAAATGCACATATCGGTTCTTCTGTTTTCAAAATCTCCTGTCTCTTTTTTGCGCATAAAAGCACAAAGGGATCTTCCTGTGAAATTTCTCCTCCCGGCATATAGAAATGAGATTCTATTCTGGCATCTGCAATACCTGCCAAAGCAAGCCCATTTTGTAATATTTCTACTGCTGCTTCATGATGCATTCCCGGAAGAATACGAAAATCCAGCAGAATTCGGGTTTTCCCTGGAACCACATTATCCTTTTCATAGCCCTCCAATTTTTGTAACAGAAATACCTGGCGAAGGAAGAAGAGGATGTGTAAGTTTTGCAAGCTTCTTATTTATTTCCCGTATCTGTAAAACAAAAGAAGCCATTTTTTCCACAGCATCCTTCTCTCTGGACGGAAGAGCCGCATGGCGTGCCGGGGCAGTAAATTCAATATAATCCCTTGAAACACCTCTGTGGGCTGCTGCCACAGCCAGTCCTGTAGGCTCACCAATAATACCATAATCCGACGGCCCATACTCTTTCATGTAAGCCCTGGTTCCCAGATTAGAGCACTCCTCATCTGCCACAAACAGAAGCTTTAACCTTCCCCTCGTTATGCCTCCTTCTGATGCTGTCTCCATGGCTGCAGCACACATGGCTGCTACCCCGCCCTTCATATCCGCAGTTCCCCTGCCAAACAGCTTTCCATCTTCCGAGTATTTTACCTCAAAGGGATCACTACTCCACAAACCCTGAGCTGGAACTACATCCAAATGACCATTTAACATTAGCTCTGGCCCTGGTTCCTTCCCATCCAGGACTGCAATTAAATTTGCCCTGTCATTTCCAAGCTCCTGTACTCTGCATTGAAGCCCAAAAGCGGTAAGAAGATTTGCCAGATAACTGGCAGCTTCAGCCTCATTTCCTGGCGGAGAAACCGTTTCAAAGCTTACGAGTTTTTCCAAAATTTTAAAAACCCCAATATGATCCATTCCCCTACGCCTCCTGATATGGATTTTCCATATATTTTTAATAATGAATCCTACGGTTTCTTGCTGTTACTGGCCATGCTTCTTTTAACTGTCCCTCTTCTGCTGTCAGAATCTCTGGATAAAGCGCACTTGTAGGACAGATATGAGTAGGAATCACATATAGACAACTTCCCACCGAAGGCACCTGAGATTCATCCTCTACTTTAAAAGCCCAATGCTCTTCACTATGTATCACTGGAACTGCATACTCCATTCCCACAATAAATCCCCTTTGTCCCACAGGATCAGCAGCAATCCCTTTATATCCCAAATCTGTGGTAAAAACTCCGGGGGCCGGATGACTAATAACACGCGTCATTACTGCAGCTCCTGGCACAAAGGGAAGATCCGGCAAATTTTGATAATATCCTGCATCTGTAATAAAAGCTGTTCCTGGTGAAAGATACCAGTCTGTCAGTGCGGCATGGCATGGAAATGACGGTGTACCGCCTGCTACTATGATTTCACAGGGTATCCCATCTGTTTGGAGATTTCCAATCACTTCTTTTATCTTATCATCAGTCTCTTTTACATCCTCCATCCGCTGATGGATATCTTTGTTATTATGGTTGCCGTCATAGCAGTGCAGTCCATCCACAAGAATTCCCTCTAAACTGTTTCCATAACGATACAGCTTCTCCATATCATCAATAGATACTCCTGTACGGTTCATTCCCATATTCACATCAATCAGTACCTTCATTTCATAGTTCATTTCCAGACAGAGATCTGCCAGTTTTTTCAGCTGTTCCCTGTCATCCTCCACTGCATAAAAACAGGTATCCGGATAAGCCATTGCTAAGCGAACCAGTCGTTCCTGATTCGGCCCTACCAGGGGATATGCCAAAATCACATGGCTGGCTCCTGCTTCTGCCGCCATCTCAGCTTCTGCCACCGTAGCAGTTTTAAATTTAGAGATCCCATATTCCATTTGTATTTTCAGCATATCCGCAGACTTGTGGCTTTTCACATGAGGCCACAGCCTATCAGCTGTTCCTGCTATCTCAATCGCTTTGAGTATATTACTGCGAATTATATTCTCATAATAAATAAGCGCTGGAGAAATAATTTTCTCCGTATCCTTTAACTCATATGGATTCATCTTCTATGCCTCCTGTTATAAACATTTCATTAAAAAACCATTTTTCCTCCAAGAAAAGTATGCTCCACGTTCCTGAGAACTCTGATATCTTTTAAAGGATCTTCCCGAACTGCAATCAAATCTGCCCTGTATCCCTGACTAGTTCCTCCGACATCCTCCCATCCCAAAGCCTGTGCGCTCTGTATAGTAGCCGTATATAAGGCCTCTGCTTCTGTCAATTTACACACCTCTGTCAGAAGCCATATCTCCTTCCATGTCTCCTCAAAAAATGTATTTTGACATCCTGCATCTGTACCGACCGTAAGCAGCATTCCCATTGCTTTCAATCTGCATGCAATCTCTGCTTGTAGACATTTCGCAACATTAGGATCCCAGGTATTTGATATGCCTGGCATCAAAAAAACATTTTTAATTTTTGTTTTATCCAATCCGCTCCATAATTCAGGCTCCCAAACCCGCATCAAGCAACCGGAAACGTTCTTAAAACACGCAGCATGCTCAATACTGTCCACGCCAGCCTGTATTGCATGTACGGCAGATGTGCCTGTCAGACAATGGGCCGCTATTTTCAACCCCAGTTTATGAGCCTCTTTCACGGCCATATACATCTGTTCTTTTGTATATGTATCTTGTTCTGGTTTGGAGCCAGGTGTCAGCCTACCGCCGCTGGCAATCAATTTTACACAACCACACCCTGCTTTAGCTCTCCTCTGTACAGCATTTTGAATTTCAGTCTCAGTCTGCACTTCACCGCCCAGGAAATACAGATGGCCCCTTGGAAGTGTAAGCGGCGGCCCACAAAATTGTATACTGGGAATATCCCCTCTGTCTTTCAGCGCACAAATCAATTCCATAGAACTGCCCGCATCTCTCACCCCTGTTACACCTGAACGCAGAAGCTTTCTGGCTGCCTGTATCGCCCGATCTATGTGTTTTTTGGAATTTTCCTTCCTGTAAACAGAAAACGTGTCCCCTTCCGGATTGAATTCCAGATGAACATGAGTATTAATCAGTCCCGGAAGGATCCACAGTTCCTTCAGATCCATCACATAGCATTCTGGATAATGTGCTTTCAGTTTCTTAAACTCACCTCGCTCAAGAATTCTTCCAACTCCTTGGTCACTATTCCCAATGCTTACCAAAAGTCCATTTGCACAATACCTGCCTGATACAGGATCATAAATTCCTTTTCCATGAATGAGATATTTTTCCATCTTATCCCTTTACTGCACCAGCCGTCATTCCCTGCACAATATATTTTTGAAGAATCATTGTCAGAATGATCGTTGGTACAATCACTACAATAGTAGCCGCTAACATTCTTCCCCAACGGATGTCTGCTCCCGAAACAAAATACTGAAGAGAAACTGGAAGAGTGCGTGTTTTTTCACCACTCAGAATAAGGGCAAACTGGAAATTATTCCAGGAACCTAAAAAAGATAAGGTAGCACAGGTTACAAGCCCTGGTGTACTAATTGGAAGAAGCACATTTGTAAAACATTTTTGTCTGGTGCATCCATCCACAATAGCAGCCTCCTCCAATTCTAAGGGAAGATCTGCAAAAAATCCGGTCATAATCCATACAATCAGCGGAAGAGACAGTACCATATGGCTTAAAATCAGAACTCCATAAGTATCTATCATTTTCAGCTTGGAAAAAATAAAATAATAAGGCAACAGAATAGAAATATTTGGCAATAATCTAGCTGTCAGAATCGCTGTATTCATCTTTCCCATTTTATACCTTGCAATCGCATATGCCGCAGGAACACCCAACAGCATGGAAAAACCGGTAGATGCCACAGCTACTACTGCTGAATTCCAAATATATGTACCATAATGCTGTGTTTTAAATATGTAAATATAATTGTCAAGAATAGGCTTAAATCCAAAGAGCTTTGGAGGCATAATATACACCTGTGCCATATTTTTAAAAGAGGAAATTAGTACAAAATATAATGGAAATAAAATTGGTATAACAATGATCAATACCGCGATTCCAAACAATATTTTTTTGACACATTTACGAACTTTATAAGGATTAACCGCCATAATATTCCACCAGCCTTTTCTGAATCTTCATTACCAGCACACTGAGCAGCAATACAATAATAAACAGGATCATCAGCATAGCTGAGGCTAGCCCAAATTTATAATAAGAAAATGCTGTTTCATATGCAAAAAGGTTTAATGTCCTTGATGCATTGGCCGGTCCTCCCTTTGTCATGGCATAAATCAGATCAAAGGACTTAAATACATCTATAAAACGGAGCAGGCCAATAGAAAACAGAGTTTGGGTTAAAAGGGGCAATGTTACTTTGAAAAATGTCTGAATCGAAGTTGCTCCGTCTACCTTCGCTGCCTCCATAGGATCTGAGGGAAGTGATGAAAGTCCGGCCAGGCAGACAATCACAACCATAGGTGTCATCTGCCAGGTCTCTACTGCCGCGATTGCCGGAATGACTGTTTCCTTTGCGGAAACAAAAGCTGATCGCGGCAGACCCACACAGGCAAAAATATAATTCATCAGACCAGAAGAAGGCTCATAAAACAGCATCCACATTAACCCCACTGCCACAGGTGCCATCATATAAGGCAGAAGTACAATTGTCTTTACTGCATTTTTTCCGCGAAAATCTTTATTTAAGATTAAAGCAATCGCAAGCCCAAGCATCATCTCTGCAATCGTAGCCAATCCGGTGTAGTAAAATGTGATTACCAGAGACTGCCAGAATTCCTTTCCGGACAGCACATCCAGATAATTTTTTCCAAAGTTAAATTTCATCCCATTTCCCATCAGCAAATTCCAGTCATTTAAACTGAAAAACATGGTCATAACAATAGGGACTGCAATCATAACCAGCATAAAAATCAACGCTGGAAGGGAAAACACCCATTTGATGTGCTTATTGATAAAGTCCTTCATACCTGCGCTTCCTTTCCCTTTTATTCTTCGTAAGGATAGTCTTCTCCGTATTCTCCGGAATCCTTCAGCAGCTGGTCTACCTTTTCAGAGGCCTCTTTCATCCGTTCTTCCAGTTCAGAACCTTCTCCCTTGGTCTCAATTGAATACACAATTGCCTCACCCATGGCATCTCTTGCCTCAGACACGGCGGTCATTCTTGGAAGGCCATACTGATTGGTTGTATCTGCTTTAATCTCTGTATTATAAGCTTCGATATAATCTGCCGGCATTGCAGAAGTAACTCTCTCATCTTCCCACACAGATGCGCGGAAAGTTGGCATACCCTTTGGGGTAATCTCAGCTGCAACATCTTTTCCTGCTGCATATTTCAGAAATTCCCAGGCAGCCTCTTTATTCTTTGAACCAGAATAAATAGACGCTCCCCATACAACCTGTTTATAGGACTGACGTCCTGCCGGGCCTTCTGGAATCGGCGCAACACCCACCTTGTCATAAAAAGCGGATTCATTTGGATCAACCAAAGTCTGATACAAAGCAATCGCATCAATACACATCCCCACCTGACCAGAATTAAACAGCTGTGTCATCTGCGAATATCCTGCTGTAAGAATTCCTTCTGGTGCATAATTTCCTAAAAGGTTTCCATAGAATTTTGCTGCCTCCAAATTTTCTGGTGTGTTAAATGCACAGGTTCCATCTTTAAAATAGGATCCTCCATAACCGTAAAGGAAGGGTGAAAACTGAGAAGTCAACGCAATTTTTTCACCCCGGCAGGCCATCGCATAAAAATTATTCTCCGGATCATTTAATGCCTTACATACCTCTAAAAGTTCATCATAGTTAGCTGGTGGGGTGAGATTTTTCTCCTCAAATATATCCTTGCGGTAATACATCAGCTGTACAGATGAATACAAAGGAAGGGCTCCGATTTCTCCTGTAGACTGTATAGTAATCTGATCCATAGGAGCAGAAGAAAAATCATCCCAGTCAAAGTTTTCATCCTTTACCCATGTGTCAAGTGGTTCAATCCATCCATTATTACTGAAAGCCGCCATATCCTGCAAAGGACTCATAAGAAAAACATCAATCGTAGATGATCCTGCCAGAAACTCGGTCACACATTTCTCCCGCAGCTGTGCCTCTCCGTAAAGTTCCAGATTTACTGTAATTCCTGTTTCTTCTTCAAACTGCTCCAGATTGGCTTCCAAAGCATCTGATATCTGTCCAGTCATACTCAATACACGAATTGTTGTTCCTGCATACGGCTTATCCCCATTTTCAGCAGTATCTTTTTCTACGCTTTCCTTACCAACCGTAATATCCGCTGCTGTAGTATCCCCTGGCAACCCGCTGGTTCCTCCGGAACAGCCTGCAAGCGTCCCCGCCACGATTGCCGCTGCCAATGCTACACTCATTTTCCTTCTCATAATAAGACTCCTCCTCTTTTTTCTGACTTTTCTGATGTCTTCATTATAACTTTTCCCTTTTTGTATTGGAAGAAACAAAAAAAGGGATTATTTGCACAATTGTCCATGCAAATCTCTCCCCTTTTTTTATTGGTATTTTGTATGATATTTTTTTAAAATCTTACAAAAATATATTTATTTTTTCCAAACATCACTTGGACTTATACCATGATATCGCTTAAAAAGGCGGCTGAAATACGACAGATCAGACACACCAATTTTCATTGCAACTTCCTGTACCTGCAAAGATCCATTTTCAAGAAGAATCAACGCCTTTCTCATTTTCAATCGATTTACATAATTAACAAAAGTCTCACCTGTTGCCTTTTTAAAAAGACTGCAAAATTGACTTTTTCCCAGTGCACAACGTCCAGCTGCCTCTTCCAGACTGATCGTCTGATCCACATGAACCTCAAGCCAGTCAAGCAATCTGCTAATTTGCGGATCTACTGTTTTTCTGTTCTGGAGATAACCAAACAGAGAATCTAATGCAGTCTCAAATAAATCTTTAAGTTCCTTGACCGTATCTGCACTGTAAAATCCATCTGTCTGTATCATTTTTAATGATTCTGTCCCCCTGCTTTCCTCTGTGACCACAACTCCAGAAACAAACAACCAGGTTTCCATCACAGTATGACGAATCTTTTGTATCAATTCTGTGCTGGAGATTCCTTTTATACTCTCAAAAAAAGTTTCTGTTAACTCAAAGGCTTTTTCCTTATCATGGCGCAATACAGCCTCCTGCATCTGTTTCATCAGCACAATATCCTTATTCCATACGGCATTCCTGTTTTCATCAGACATATGAAATGAAGCTGTACCATCAAAGAATCGCAAATTTGCCGCTTTAACTGCCTGTTGATAAAGAGACGGCAGTTCCACTCTATTTTCTATTTCTTCTCCAAGTCCCATGGATACTGTTGTATTCATATGCGTAGACAATGCCTCATTTAATAACCTTAATAAATCCGGAAAATAGTGTTTTACATCATCAATCCCCTCCCCTCTGTTAAATTTAAAGAGCACAATCATCTGACGATCCCCCACAAAAAACGCCTCATTTTGCGGAAGCTTTGCGAAGTATTCTCTCACCAGATTCAATAAACTATACCGTTTCATATATCCATTATCATTCTCTTCACTTTGAGCAGCCCATGCTTTGTCAATTAAAAGGCAGGCTGCTCCATAACAAACAAAAGGATCATACGGATATCCCAGACGATCAAGAAGAGATTCTTTTTCACAGACTGACAGCTTTTCAGCCAGCAAAAGTCTCATCCCCTCCTCCCTGTTAAACGCAGACAACTGCACTTCTGTCTGTCTTATAGATTGTTCTTTCCTTTCCTCCTCTATACTTTTTGACAGTTTCTGGATCAATTCCACAATCGACTCCTGTGTAAAGGATAATTTTAAAATATAATCCTCCGCTCCTAAACGTATTGCCTTTTTTACATAATCAATTTCATTTAAACAGCTTAAAACGACTACACGAATCCAGGGATATCTGGTTTTTGTATACTCTACCAGCTCAATCCCATCCATCTCCGGCATCATAATATCTGTAAACACAATATCCGGAAGCTCTTTGGAAAATATCTCTATTGCTTCCTTACCCGAACCGCATGGCAGCTATCACCTGACAGCCATATTTTTTCCCACTCCACACTGGATTTAAATCCTACCCGCACAATAAATTCATCATCCACGATCATTACTTTCAGCATTGTGTTTATCCTCCCTGTCCGGAAACAACGCATATACAGTTGTTCCCATCATTTTATCCGATTCAATGGTAAGACCGTATTCAGGCCCATATTTTGTCTTCATCAGCTCATGAATGCTTTTAAGACCAATCCCTGTCACATGGCGCCGTTTATATTCCCCATCCAATTCCCGACAGATTCTCTCTAATGTCTGCGCATCAATCCCAGATCCGTTATCATGAACAGATACACATACTCCCATATCTTCTCTCTCTGCCTGAATTCGTATTTCTCCATTTTCCTGTCCATTCATCCCATGTAATACTGCGTTTTCTACTAAAGGCTGTAAAAAAAAACTGATAACACGAAAATCCAAAAGGTCATCTGGAATTTCACAGTAAATCTGTATTCTGTTTTTCAACCCCCAGTTTTTAATCTCAGCCCATGCTTTTACCACCTTGATTTCTTCTCTAAGCGCTGTTTCCTTTTCCCCGCGATTCATTGTATTTTCCAAAAGAATCCCCAAAGAGGTAATCATATCTGCTATATTAGCTGCTCCTGACATCATGGCAGACCATTTAATAATATTTAATGTATTAAAAAGAAAATGTGGATTTAACTGTGCCCTCAGCATTTCATATCGCAGATTCTGTTCTATATCTCTTTGTTTCAATGCCTGAGCAGAAAGCTCTTCAATATAATCCACCATACGGTTTATCTCCATTTCAGTTTCTGCAATACCAAATGAAGGACGGGAAATTTCAGCTGCCTCCGAAACTCTGGTTCCTCCAATATTTACACTGCTCACTCTGCGTACCAGACGATTCAAAGGTGCATTAATATAAATATACATAGCCAGACAAACTGCTGCGGCAGCAAGTGCAATCAAAAATACCAATCCTGTAATAGAACGATAGAAATGATCCACAGCCTGAGTTGTGACCATTATAGGAATCATATTCACCAAATACCACCCACAATCCTCAACCTTTTGATAATTTACCAAATATGATACATTCTGCTTATCAAAGTAAAAATGTCCCTGGCCTTTATTAAACTGTGCAGTCAAATCTTCTACATTCACTCCCTCAAAATAATTCTCCGAATCTCTTGTATAAACTGGTTGGTTTTCCTGATTCAACAGCATCAGCCCTCCATTTCCATATGGTGTTAAAAGCTCTGAAAAATTATCAATCGGAAATGATACAATAGATACTCCAAGATATTTCTGTGTATTATAGTCCTGAATACGCCGCACAAAAAGGATATGTGGATCTCCTTCTTCTTTGATAACCCCTTTTTATCATACATACATGGTGCAACCCAACATGATACCCTCTCTTTTTCCATAAACTCATGAAACCATGCCTGCTGTTTTACACTCTCCAAAAGCTGTTTTCCAAACATAGCGCTGTTCTCTATTCCATCCGCTATACTGTATATCGTTCCATCAGCTCCCATTATCACATAATGAATCCGATAATCCATAAAAATATTTTTATAAAATAAAAGTTCCTCTTCCAGAGATCGGATTCTGCTGGCATTCTCAGATGAATACAACTGATCTTTGTAAGATTCATTTAATAAAGAGGCTATCTGTTTATGAGTATTAGAAACAGCCGAGAGTTTCCTAACAGCATCCATTACCTCTTCTACTGCTAATTCATTTCGATTCATAACCTGTGAAATAATTCCAATCTCCTGCTGAATAAGCAAATTTCGGCTGCGATTAAATGCATATCTTAAAATAGCCAATACGAATACAAACAAAATAACAATACTGATATAAATTATTTTTAACCGAATATTCAGACGATATTTTTTCACCATCCCATCTTCCCCGTTTTAGCTATCTGTTTTTTTATTTATCATACACTAAAACGTCTGATTTTTCCAGTTCGGAGGGGGATTTCTCACTACTCTACAGCTTCCCAATCCCCACCGCTATCAAAAGCAGACCGCTGAGCCATCCCAGGTCTCTCTGCCCTTTCTCAGCGGCAAAGCGGCCGGCCATAAGCCCGGCTTCTGTGACCGCAGTTCCCACCAAAAGAGACAAAAGCACTGTAAGAGCAATTCTTCCCTCTGAAAGGGCTGCTGCAGCTCCGGCAGCCAGACTGTCTAAGGACATTGCAAGGCTTAAAATAAATGTTTCCTTCCATTCCAGACTGTGAGAGCCATCTGCATCTGCTTCCATGGGATCACTCCAGATCCGTATAAGCACATGAATACCGGAACGAGAAAAGCAGAAACTGCGTCCATTCTCCCAATGCATCCGGATCCATCTTCGCAGAGAAAAGTCCGTGAGACGAAACAATCCCATAAAAATAAGGCTTCCTCCGCAGAGAGTGCGAAGATTGATCCCCGAAAGCCTCTCTGCGGCAAAAAAGCCTGCTGTCATAGCCAGTCCCAGGCAGACGCTGCAGATTCCATTTAAAAACAGCACCTTTCCAAAACCGACCCGTATTCGATTTGTCCCATAGGCAAGACCTGCCCCAAAGGTGTCGGCACACAGCGCCAGCACCAGAATAAAACTCTGAAACACAAAACCGCTCCTCTTCAAACGGGTTACCCTAGCATATTCCCATTTGTCCCCTGAAGTGACGGACTGCGGCATCAGTTTCCGGCACCTGATTCTTTTCTCCGGCTATTCCTCCATATCTTTCTGAAGCTCCTCTACGCTCAGCTGCAGCTCCTCCTCTACCTCTGCCCGGATGAGAGCCTCCTGTTCCGGATCCACATCCGGAAGCTCTCCCAGAGAATCCACACCGAACCGGCGCATAAATTCCTCTGTAGTGGCAAACAGGGCGGGACGGCCCGGTGCATCCAGACGGCCCGCCTCATAGACCAGATCATACTCCACCAGACGGTTTACCGCATGATCCGACTTTACCCCGCGGATCTTCTCAATCTCCATCTTTGTCACCGGCTGCCGGTAAGCAATAATAGACAGTGTTTCCAGAACCACATCGGACAGCACCTGCTTTTTAGGCGCTGCCGCCACGCGGATGAGGTTTTCATAATATTCAGAGCGGGTACACATCTGATAGCTGTCCTCTAACTGTTTAATCTCCATTCCCCTTGTTTCTTCCCGGTAACGCTTTGCCAGCCGCTCTACCGCCCTTTTGGCCGTTTCCTTATCCTGTCCAATGGCCGCTGCCAGCTGGCGCAGCTCCACGGCCCCGCCTATGGTAAAAAGCACTGCCTCAATAACGGCCTCCTGATCCTTTTCATTTTCCACAGGCTCAAAATTTACATTGATACTGCTGTTTTCCATTTCCTATTCCTCAAAATCACTCAGTTCTGCAAGATCCGGCTCTTCATCCATGCCCTCCGGTTCCAGAGCTTCAATATCCATATCTCCAAAGGTTTCCTCCTGGGTCAGATGGATCTTTCCAATTTTCATCAGCTCCAGCACTGCCAGAAAGGTTACTACGATCTCCAGCTTATCGGACTGGCGCTCTAAAAGCTGGCGAAAACTGAAACGCCGTTTTTTCTCGCATAAGCCAGTACAGAACCTATCTTTGTTTCAAGACTTACCGGCTCTCTCCGGATCGTTCCAAATTTACTGCGGATAGGATCCACCTTATTTTCCTGGCGTTTTCATCACCTGCTCAAAAAATCCGTTTTCAGCTTTGCAAGCGTCATTCCTCCAAAAGCTCATCCAGATCTACCGGCGGCTGGTATTTTGCAACCTCAGGCGGAAGGGTAGACGCCTTATAAAAATGCATCAGCGCTCCCTCCTCCCGCTCTGCCAGTTCTTCTGCCAAAAGTTTATAACGCTTGTATTCCAGCAGACGGCTCACAAGCTCTGCCCTGGGGTCTATTTCCTCCCCTTCCTCATTTACTTCCTTCGGAAGAAGCATCTTGGCCTTGATATCCAGAAGGGTTGCAGCCATGACAAGAAAGTCGCTGACTATATTTAAGTCTTCCCGTTCCATCTGGCGCACATAGGCCAGATATTGGGCCGTAATTTCCACAATGGGAATATCATAGATATCAATCTTGTTCTTTTCGATCAAATGGAGCAGAAGATCCAGAGGGCCTTCAAAATGCTCCAGTTTATAGGTAATTGTTTCCATAATTACGTTATTTTCCTCTTTAACCGGACGACTAAAAGCTGAGGCCGGTTATTTAACCGGATATTGATGGAATGAGTTCCAAGGCCTCTGCTCACCGCCATATATTTCCCGCCCTTTTCATGGGTTCCGGCACATTCCGGCAGAAAAAACTGATACTGGGGCGTCATCACGCCTCCCAAAACCGGAAGCCGTATGGTGCCTCCATGAAAATGGCCGGACAGCGTCAAATCGGCTCCCCACTTCCTGTATGCCTCAAAAAAGAGCGGCGAATGGGCCAGAAGGATCTGAAAATGATCCCTGCTGGCAGGCCCCAGCTTTTTCTCTATATAAGCTTGATCC